>FMSI01038036.1_pt1 | contig 40803 bp, 25 predicted proteins | sample 1504471 | NCBI WGS metagenome assembly FMSI01 (sample SAMEA4475357, study PRJEB15587) | soil metagenome | biome: Soil; feature: Field | place: India | collected 2015-03-11 | depth 0 m
TTTTTTTAAATTTGTCGCGCGATGCGCACACATAAAGAAGTTATCAGCTGTTTTATAAGTCTGCTTACCTCAGCAGCGATCGCATAGGTCACAAATGTCTTTACACCTGTCGCAGACACATACGTCCGCAACCAACCCGGCTACGAAAACATGAATTACGGCAATCTCGGCTACATTTACCTGTATTCGATTTCGGGCCGTGACTATTTCGGTTATGTGAGATTTGATTTATCTAGCCTTGCGCCAGGCACACAATTAATGGACGCCTCCCTAACGCTTACGAAAGTCACGACCACTGAACGCAATGATACACTAACATCGGGACGCTTCCGCGCATTGGGGCTGAAGGATGTGGCTGGCAACACACCACAAAACTGGGATGAGCTAACACTCACGTGGAATACCAAAGGCACAGAGTACGTTAGCGAAAACACCTATGATCCTTTGCGCGTAGTTGATTTCGATGGAACAGCAGGTAACGAGGTTGTCACAACCACAACTGCAACTATCTCAGGAACGAACTTGGTAAGTTTCCTAAACGAACGGATTGCTGCGGGTGGCCTGGCGACTTTCATTTTTGACTATTCCGTAATCGAGACCAGCGGCCGCGGGTATGGCCTTGGCAGCAAGGAAAACACAGACCCAGCCACTTGGCCGCAATTGACGGTGGTAATACCTGAACCTGGCACAATTGGATTTGGTGTGGCTGCACTTGTGCTGATGCTAATCCGACGCACAAGAAAGTAAAAGCAGCGAGAGTTAAGCTTCAGCTTCACATTGGCGGGCTTGGGCAAAACCACCCTGCCAATTTGTAACCGCACATTGGCCCTAGATTCAGGGCCCATACGAGCTATAAAGACCCGCGGAAACGCGAGCAACCGCCCCGATATAAAACCGATGCGGCATCCTACGGTTGAACACCCGCCGATCTAGGCAAGCGTTAAAACACAGCGTTAAAACTTTTTACCTGCCACAGCAGTGCTTGAATTTTTTACCGCTGCCGCATGGGCAAGGGTCGTTTCGGCCCACCTTCGGCCCTGTCCAAACCGGTTTCGAGCGGTCAACTGCAGCCGCTGCTTCGCTGACAATGTCGCTCGCCCTTCGCTGTTGAGGTGCCCCAGCCGCAGCAGTGGAAGCGGTTCTCGTGCCCGCGCCGCTAAACGCGCTGAATGTTTGGTGCAAGGTTTGCTGAGGTAAACTGGCAAGGTAATTCTCGAACGCAAACAGACTGGATGCACTCTGGAAAATGTTTTTGCAAATCTCGCTTTTTACGTTGACCATCATTTCGTCGAACAGCTTTTTGGCCTCGACCTTGTATTCGATCAACGGATCGCGCTGCCCATAGGTACGCAACCCGATGCTGTAACGCAGGCTGTCCATCTCGTACAGATGCTCCTGCCACAACTTGTCAATGGCGGTCAAAATGATGTAACGCTCGACAACTTTCAGCGCCTCCGGGTTTTCAAAGCTCATCTTCAGCTCGTATGCCTTGCGCACGGCATCGAAAATGAGATTGCACACAGCAAACTGTGCTGCGCTCAACCCGTCGTAAATTGAGCCTTTGAGAGGCGTCTCGGTAGCAGTTTCCGCAGCTTTGGCAACGGCAGCTTCGGTTATACCCACCGGGAACGTCAGGTTCACCCAGTCTGTCAGTTGCCGTATCTTCCAATCTTTGAGTTCAAATTCAGGGGTGGTGAGTTGGTCAACCTTTTCGACAATGACCTCCTCGATTATGTCCATGAGCCGGTCGCGCACATCCTCGGCATGAATGATCTGGTTGCGGAATCCGTAAACGACTTCGCGTTGTTTGTTCATCACATCGTCGAACTCGAGTGTGCGCTTGCGGATCTGGAAGTTGTGTTGTTCGACCCGTTTTTGTGCCTGCTCGATTGACCGGTTCAATAGCGGATGCTGCAGTTCCTGACCTTCTTCAAGGCCCATCTTTTCCATGTACTTTACAATCCGTTCGGACCCGAACAGCCGCATCAGATCATCTTCGAGCGCAATGAAAAAGTGCGATGAGCCTGGGTCACCCTGTCGCGCACAACGGCCACGTAACTGCCGGTCTATGCGCCGCGCCTCGTGTCGTTCAGTGCCGATTACATGTAATCCCCCTAGCTCGGCTACGCCGGGGCCAAGTTTGATGTCGGTGCCACGCCCGGCCATGTTTGTGGCAATCGTAACCGCCCCGCGTTGCCCCGCACGCGCCACAATCTCGGCTTCCTGTTGATGATATTTGGCGTTTAACACCGAGTGCGGGATACGTTCCTTTTGCAGCATGCGTGAGAGGTGTTCACTGACCTCAACTGAAATTGTGCCTACAAGTATTGGCCTGCCTTGGGCATGAATCTGTTTGATCTCGTTAATGACGGCGTTGTATTTCTCGCGTTTAGTTTTGTAAACTGAGTCGTTCCAGTCTTTTCGTATGCACGGTTTGTTTGTCGGTATGACAAGTACACCCAGCTTGTATATGTCCCAAAACTCAGACGCCTCGGTCTCGGCTGTGCCGGTCATACCAGCAAGCTTTTGGTACATTCTGAAGTAGTTTTGGATCGTGATGGTTGCAAGCGTCTGTGTTTCGCGTTCGATCTCGACCCCTTCCTTGGCTTCGACGGCCTGATGCAACCCGTCGCTCCAGCGGCGACCCGGCATCAGCCTGCCTGTGTTCTGGTCAACAATGATGACCTTGTTATCCTGCACAACGTAGTGAACGTCCTTAAAATAAAGGCAGTATGCCTTCAGCAATTGTGAAATGCAGTGGATCCGTTGCGCTTTTGCTTCGAACTCTTCCTGCAACTTGCGTTTTGCTTCCATGCGTTTGCGCACGTCTGTCTCGGGTCCGGCGTCAATCTCGTGTAACGCAACCGTAAGGTCAGGCAGCACAAATGCGTCTGGGTCGCTCGGACTAAGGAACGCGCGGCCTTTTTCAGTCAGGTCAGCTTCGTTATTTTTCTCGTCAATTGCAAAGTACAACTCTTCTTTTTGGGCAAAAAGTTGTGCTTTCTTCTGGTCAAGGTGCAGCTCGGTCTCGATACGGTTCAGCAATTTGAGGTTCTCGGGGTTCTCGAGCATACGCAATAACCCCTCCGATTTCGGCATGCCCATTTTAACGCGCAGAAGCATTAGCCCCAACTGCCGCTCAAGCTCATCACGCTCGGCTGAGTCAAGTTCTCCCTCTCGACTTAGCTTGCGTAAAAACGCATCTGCTTCGTCCAGATACCGTTTGCACAACCGTTCCTGCGCGCGTACAAGCGATTCAACCTGCGATTTGTGCTTTGCGTATTCGTTGTCGAGCGCTCTGACCGACGGTCCGCTTATAATCAACGGCGTGCGCGCTTCATCAATCAGGATCGAGTCAACCTCGTCAACAATCGCATAATAATGACCGCGTTGGACCTGGTCTTCTTTGCGTGTTGCCATGCCGTTGTCACGCAGATAGTCAAAGCCGAACTCAGCGCAGGTACCGTAGGTAATGTCGCAGTAATACTGTTGCCGCCGCACATGCGGCGGTTGATCATGCTGTATGCACCCGACCGTCAGCCCGAGGAACCTGTAAATCTCGCCCATCCACTCGGCGTCGCGCGCGGCAAGATAATCGTTCACAGTAACCAAATGCACGCCGTGCCCTGTCAAAGCATTTAGGTAAACCGGCATCGTCGCAACCAGCGTTTTACCTTCGCCGGTTGCCATCTCGGCTATCCGGCCGTTGTGCAATGCCCATGCGCCGATCAGTTGCACATCGAACGGGATCATGTCCCACACAACCGGATGACCCCGTACCATGATCGTCCGGCCAACCAGCCGACGGCAGACGTTTTTGACCACGGCAAACGCCTCAGGAAGCAACTCATCAAGAATTGCCTGCTCGATCTCGAAGGCTTTACGCCGCTCGATCTTGGCCTCGTCGCTGCGTAACTCGGCCTCGAACTTGCGTGCTCGCTCGAGCGCTTCGTAGTAGCCGCGTGCTTTCCGGCCTTCCTCGATCCTGCGCTTAAACTCATCTGTTTTTGCGCGGATTTGCTCGTCAGTTAGCGTCTGATACTGTTGCTCGAGCTCGTTTATTTTCGGCACCAAAGTGTTGCGTAACCGCCGCACTTCACGGTCGTTCTTCGAGCCGAAAATTTTCTTGATCACGTAACCAATCATGGTCTGAGTTGTAAAATTAACGCGCGAAAAACCGCCGTGCAAACCCTTCGGGAACGTCTCCAAGGCAAGCTTGGCTGCTAGACTTGCTCATGCCAATTGCCATTGTTTCTTGGTGGATTCAATCATGCGCAATTCGGTTACCTGTGGTCTGCCTACGCAATTCGGATAGAGCTTTTTCACAAAGTGCGCGTTGTACTTTGACTGATTATGTTTGCGCCGCGCTGACTCGTTTTCGAACCGCATTAGGTGGTAAAACGTGTTGCCGTCAGCAGCACGAAAAACCAAAAAGAGCGTTTTGGGCTCGTTTTTGCTGACCTCAGCAATAAACTCGCGCATGGCACCTTTTACTTCGCCCACTTTCTCGGGCCGAACGGTGTACTTGACCAATGTGTACCGCATAAACCGGATTGCAGGAATCAAATTGAATCTTTCCGGGCTGCGTTACCAGCCAATTTTTTTGCGCAACCAGCTGCCAATCTGTAGCTGCACGCGCCAGCACGCAGACCACAAAACCTGAAAAAACAAGTCGCGCCGGGTGGCACAGGCTCTCAGCCTGTCTTCGGTGGGCTATCAGCCCGCGGTGATTTTACGGATGCTAGGAATAAGCTGCGGCACAGAATGTTCCCGTTCATGCCCCAAAGGCGCGCGGCCAACTCACCAGCGCTGCCCGTTCTGAATCCAAACCGACCTGTAAATCCTGTAAATTCGGGAAAAAGTTACCGGCTCGAATTCGTGCACTCTAACAAGCGCAGCTACAGGCGGGTATCGGTTCAGATCAACTTTTTATACCGCGTGTCCTGGCTGAGTTTTTTGACCAGCTCTTTGACCTTCTGCGCCTGGCTCTTGTGCGCAAGCAAGACCGCGTCATCGGTCTGCACCAGAATCGAATCGCGCAGGCCAACCACAGCAATTGGCGTGCGATGCGCCTTTGTGCGCGCATCAAAAATGATATTGCGCGCTGCGTCAACATGGACGAAATCTGCCACGGCGCAGTTGCCTTCGGCATCGGGCTTGATGTGTCGTGCAAGTGCCGTCCATGACCCGAGGTCGTCCCAGGCAAAGTTGCCATCCGCTACAACGACGTTCTGGGCATGTTCCATTAGCGCGTAGTCAATCGAGATTTTCTTTAGCGTCGGGTAATCCTTTTCGAGCTGCTTCGCCAGCTTGCTTGGCTTTGTAGCAAGCTCGAACCACCGCCGACACGCCTCGTACATTTCGGGCTGATGCTTTTGCAACCCTTCGGTAATTGTCACAAAGTTCCAAATAAACATGCCCGCGTTCCACCTGTACTGGCCGCTTTGGAGGTACTCGAGCGCTTTGTCGAAGTTAGGTTTTTCGACAAACTGCTCAGCCTTGTAAAACGCCGTCTTATATCTGGCACCTGTCGGGGGCGGCAATGGCGCACCCACACGGATGTACCCGTAACCTGTGGCTGGCTCGGTGGGTTTAATCCCAATCGTCACAATTGCCTGCCCGCGTGAGGCCAGATCAAAAGCATCTGCGAGCACTTGTTGGAATTTTTTTTCTTCGGGGATCACATGGTCGGCAGGCAGCACTGCCATGACTGCGGTTGTGCTGCGTGCGCCGACTAACGCCGCGCCTAGCGTGACTGCAGCACAAGTATCGCGCCCAATCGGCTCTGCGATCAGATTTGATCTCGGGACCTTTGGCACATGTCGGGCTACTTCGGGTAACTGCACCTGGTTCGTAATTACGAAGACGTTCTTGGCCGGCACAAGCGGTAACACACGGTCAAGTGCCTGTTGCAACAGTGTTTTGTTACCCACCAATGCGAGCAACTGTTTCGGGCGCGTCTCGCGGCTCAATGGCCAGAACCGTTCGCCGCGTCCACCTGCCATTATGATCACAAAACGGTCTTTGGCATCGGTTTTAGTTTTCATATTACTTCCCCTACAACAAGCAGTACTTTGCGCAATAATTCGTCACTGATGTAACCATCAGACTCCAAAATCTGCAGTAGATGAGGTTTTGCTTCAGAAACAAGCCCGGGCTTTCCCAACCGGCAGACACCCCCTCAACATCTCCACAACTCTAATCCCAAGGCTTGTGACAAAAGCCTGCGCTAAACGATCATCCACCACCGCAACGAATCCAGGATGCGCCACAGCCCAAGATAGAACAGCGCAATCCCCACCGCAAATCTCATAGCTGGCAATGACTGGTAATTCCGGCACAGCACGTTGCACAAATTGGCTTCCGGCCCTGTTGAGCCGGCGTGTCGCAGCGGCATCGCCGCTGGCGCCCAAGATTTCGCCTGACACGGGCTTAGAGATTACTAGCTTCGCAGTAATCGGGGGCACGAGCCCCAGCAAACCAACCTTTGCGAGCAAAATATCTGGCGAGGTGTTGATGACCCGAGATTCAGGCACCTTTCAGTTCTTGTTGCAATTCTTCTGGCGTGGATTGGAACTGAGAAACCTTGTGGCAAAGCAGCAGATCGAGGAAATCGGCACGGCCGATGCCAAGCAACTCAGCGTCCTTGCCGGACGAGATGCGGCCCTTTTCATACCATTTGATTACTGCCGTTTCAAGCAGCTCTCGGGCGAACCGACTTTCGTCGCTGCCAAAATTCCACACCACTTCTTCCGGCAACTCAACTGTCACTCCCCTAGTCACCGACTGAAGTTTAACAGGGCCACACCAGCCGGTCAAGGTACACTATCCTTAACTGTAGACAGCACAGATACCACTCACTGTATTACCTAGCCATCGGCCCGGGGAACCCTTTGCTGGCCGGTTTTAAATCTCTGCTACGCGCGCACTGTTAGACTAGCTTAACGAACCTACTACTCGATCTTGAGTGCGTAAGCGAACTCGCACGGTTTCTTGGCCGGGAAGCTCACGGTCAGTCCAGTCTCATCCCGGAAGAACCGCAATTTGCCAGGCACACCGAGCATTCGAATGCGTTTGACAGGACCTGGCCAATAGGACGAGCCTTGCGCAAGTGCTTTTATGGTCACCTGCCCGTTGTCAGGCCACCCAAGCACGATTGCGTACAGAACTTTACCGTTCTTCGACTGCGTGAACCGGATGTCTTGAGCTGTCAATGGCACAGAGTAAACGTCGCGCAAACCGTCGAACTGGCCGCGCTCGGTAACTTTTGTTGCTGGGCCTTCACCGTAGATTTTCCATGGCCGCGTCTTGTAAATCGCCTCGCCATTGACCCGCAGCCATGCACCAATGTCCGAGACAATTTTTACTTCGTCTTCATCAATCGAGCCGTCGCCGCGTACCGGCACGCTCAACATCAGGTTACCATTCTTGCTCACGATATCGGTGAGCATCGGAATGACTTGCGCAGCGGTTTTGTACTTGTGATTGATGAACAGGTCGCGGTCGTAATGCCAATGTCCAATGCAAGTGTCGGTCTGCCACGGCTCAGCCATGATATCGGTTGCACGTCCGCGTTCGATGTCGTACACAAGCGCGCGGCGCTGCATTCCTTTGAGGTGCTTGCCGGTCACGACCGCCTCGTTTTTGCCGTGCCATTTTATGCTCGTGTTGTAGAAATGCGCCGCCAGGTGCAGCCCGACTGCATCCGTCACACCATGGAACGGCAGCACGGTATCGTCGAAATAAATCATGTCCGGCCTGTAATCGTCCCATAACTGTTTGGTCCGCATGTAAAACTTACGCATGTAGGCTTCGTCAGGGACACTGCTGCCCTTGGCAGGGTCCCATTCCCAGACAAGTCTTTCGCCAGGGGGGTGATTTTGCGCGTACAGGTCTTGCGGGTCCAACCCTTCCCACCACTGGCCGATGCCGTCAGCTTTGGTAAGCTTACCGTCATAGGGTACACCAGCGTATTCGCCCCGTTTATCTGCGCCCTGGGCAGGCTCGTACCACGACCATGCATGCGATGCGTGCACGCTAACGGCGAAGCGCAAGCCATGCTTGCGGGCCGCCTTGGCCCATGCGCCGATGAGGTCTTTCTTGGGGCCAATCGCAACTGAGTTCCAAGGCTGGTATTTGGAGTTCCAATTGTCAAAGTTGTCATGATGATTTGCCAGTGCCATGAAATACTTCGCACCGCACCGCTTATAAAACGCCAACAGTTTGTCAGGGTCAAACTTTTCCGCTTTCCATTGATTAATGATGTCCTTGAAGCCGAACTTGGAGGGGTGACCATATGTGGCTACGTGATGTTTATAATGTGAGTGACCCTCGATGTACATGTTGCGCGCGTACCAGTCGCCGCGTTCGGGTTGGCACTGTGGGCCCCAGTGCGCCCAAATGCCGAACTTGGCGTCCCGGAACCATTCGGGGCAACTGTAGTTGGTTAGCGATTCCCAACTAGGCTCGAACGGTCCGGGAGCTATCGGATACTGTGTAGCTGTGGCGCCCGATTCAATGCTAGTTTGATTTTGGCCAAACACCATTCGTCCGATCATCACGCCCAAAACAAGCAAGGTCATATTTCGCATATCTTGCCTCCATTTGTTCACCTGCGTTGCTCAAGTTTTCCCTGTCCCGCAACTGCTCCGTTACAACCGGGATTACATCCGTGCGCGCCCACGGATTTGACAGTTTCAACAAGCGGTTTCGTAAACTCAACCACGCGTTGCTCTAGCTCGGGTGAGTTGCCGCATTGTGCGATCCGGTTTACCACAGCACTACCGACCACAACTGCATCGGCCAGAGCCGCCACTGCGCGTGCCTGCTCGGATGTAGAAATACCGAACCCGACAGCAATTGGCAACGACGTATGCGCTCGTATCTTACCGATCATAGCCGGCAGGTCCGGCGGCAGCGTGTCGCGCATGCCGGTCACACCCTCGCGCGAGATGTAATACACAAACCCAGTGGCCCGCTTGACAATCATCTCGATGCGCCGCTCGGGTGTTGTGGGGGCTACCAAATAAATATTGCACAAGTCAACCCTGCGCATCGCCGCCTCGACTTGCCCGGCCTCTTCCGGCGGCAAATCGAGCACGAGCAACCCGTCAACACCAGCCGCTGCAGCATCTGTTACGAACCGCTCGGGGCCGTACCGGTGCATTAGGTTGAAATAGATGTAAAGCACGATTGGTATTTGCGACTCACGCCGGATTCGGGCAACAGCCTCAAGCACCTTAGGCGGTGTAGTCCCAGACGCCAGCCCACGTTGCGCAGCCAATTGATTAACCAACCCATCTGCAAGCGGGTCACTGAATGGCACACCCAGCTCGAGCACGTCAACGCCGATACGGTCGAACGCAAGTGCAAGCCGCCGCGTGGCTTCCAAGTTCGGATCACCCGCGCCTATGTAAATGATGAGTCCTTTACGGCCCTCACTTTTGAGTCGAGCAAACCGGCCAATGATACGGTTCATGCGCACGACAGTGTTGTGTTGATCGCTTCAGCTTTCAAGCCAGTTCGCGTACCACTCGACCCGCAACCCATCCAAGGTCAGCTCGGGCACAACTGCGGTTACCTCGGGCAGGTTGGGGCAAATTAACTTTGCACAGCCCCCTGTGGCAACTACACGTAGCCGGCTCGTTTTCAGCTGACGCCTGATGCCGCGTAACGCCTCGCGTACTAGCCCGGTCAACGCGTAGGTCGCACCGAGCAGCATAGCTTCTTTCGTGCTGCGCCCAATTGCGCGCCGAACACACCGGAATCGCACTCGCGGCAGCAAAGCGGTGCGCTCGTGCATGTAATCTGTCAGCGCAGCTAGCCCGGGCGCAATCACGCCGCCAATGTAATAGCCCCGAGCATCCACGACATCAATTGTCACTGCTGTGCCAAAATCAATAACAACAACTGGCGCACCGAACCTGTGCAATGCGGCTACTGCATTTGCCAGTCTGTCCGGCCCGATTTTGTTTGGGTTCGGATAATCAATGCGTGTCGTCCGCACCGTGCGTGCCGTCAATTTGAGGATTGTGCCGGAGGTTAACCGGCGCAGCACGGCAAACACCCGCTCGGTTGCGTGCGGCACCACACTGCATACGGCTGCTCCCTCAAGTTGTGTGTTGCCCGTAAACTTTTTCAGGCACAGCTCGCCTTTCCGGGTTGACCACGCGTTGGTGGGGAACTCAGCGCGTTTTCGCACATGCGTCGTGTCTGCAAGTCCGACATGGGTGTTGGTGTTGCCTATATCCAAAAGCAGAACCATTCGTTTTACTTTAGTGTTGAAAGACTGAATTGGTAGAGTCGCTTCGCTGAGGCAACGCCACACGGCCGCGGCAGAATACCAAGCCTGGCAGCACCGGAAAGCGCGCCTTTTGCGAAGCTTGAGGTTGGAGAGCAGACAACCCGGTATTGCGCATGCAAGCTCACTTGTTTCACTAGAACTTTAACCTGTGTGTCCGGGTCCAGGAAAACAGCGCAGCACCCCACGCAGGCTTGCTGCCCCGGCTTCGGCAAAGTTTGCGTGGCACCTGGACTCATTGCTTTTCGACGGTCACGTCCCCTCCAATGACACGCTCGATGTGCCCGTGTTGGGTGCGCAACAGCAACGCCCCGTCGGGCGCAAGTGATTCGGCGCGTCCTCCCACGCTGCGCTCGCCAATCCGAATTACGACGTACCGGCCAAGTGTCGTGCAATACCGCGCCCATTCGTCTGCTATCACCTCAAACTCACCCGCGCACACACGTAAATAATCCCCATCAAGCTCGCGTAACAGGCGCGTGGCTAGCTCGGCGCGGTCTATCAAGTGCCCGGTTTCGACCCTGAGCGATGTGGCAAGCTGCCGCAGCTCAGCGGGAAACTCTCTTGCGCTTACATTCACGTCAATGCCGACGCCGAGCACAACGTACTTGGTGCGGTCCAGCTCAGCGCTCAACTCTGTGAGGATACCGGCCACTTTTTTGCCCCGGACCAGGATGTCGTTTGGCCACTTGATTTCAGGCTGGAGCGCCGTTTGCGCTTTGATAGCCCGCACAAGCGCAGTTGCAGCGGCTATTGTCAATTGTGTTGTTTGTTGTGGCCGCAACGGTGGGCGCAGCAGAACCGAAAACCACAGCCCCTTGCGCGCCGGCGAAAACCATTTGCGCCCGAGCCGGCCGCGCCCAGATGTCTGTGCCTCGGCAAACACAACAACGCCTTCGGCCACACCATCCCGCGCGAGTTTCTCGACCACATCGCTAGTTGACGTGGTCTGCTCAAACACGCGAATGTCGCGTCCTACAACACGCGTCTTACCAAGTCGAGCAAGTAAATCGTCTGCATGCAACAAATCCGGCCAGTTCAATAACCTGTAGCCGTGGACCGGGCTTGCCTCTATTTCGTAACCGAGCCTGCGCAGTTCCTCGATTCGCGCCCAAACGGCTGCGCGGCTAATGCCGAGCCGCTGTGCCAGTTCAACTCCGGATACACCGTTCGGGCCGGCGGAACGCAACGCCGCCAGGATTTGTGCGTCAGTGCTCACAATTGCCACCCAAACAATTAGCCGCCCAACAACAAACATGCAACTTCAACCTGGCGCACCCGTCGTAATGCAAAACACCGGCTTGCGTGTCAGGCGCTAATCACTAAGCTTTCAGGCCGGCATGAGAATCTTATCTGGCATACAACCGTCAGGTGCACTGCACCTTGGCAATTACTTTGGCATGATGAAGCCCGCCATCGAACTGCAGGATAAAGGCGAGGCGTTCTATTTCATCGCCGACCTGCATTCGATGACATCGCTGTTCAACGCCGACGAAAGGCGCAAAAACACTATCGAGGTTGCACTCGATTTTCTTGCGTGCGGGCTTGATCCCCAAAAGGCAGTCTTCTTTAAGCAATCAGACGTGCCAGAGGTCACAGAGCTGACCTGGCTGCTATCTACCGTCACGCCGATGGGCCTGCTCGAACGCGCTCACAGCTACAAGGACAAAACCGCTAAGGGCATTTCCCCAAATCACGGCTTGTTTGCGTATCCAGTGTTAATGGCAGCTGATATTTTGATCTACGACTCGAACATCGTGCCGGTTGGCCAGGACCAAAAGCAACATCTGGAAATGACACGTGACATAGCCGACAAATGGAACCGGATTTACGGTGAGACGTTTGTGTTGCCCGAGCCGCTGATCCGTGAAGAAGTGGCCGAGGTGCCAGGCATAGACGGCCAGAAAATGAGCAAAAGCTACGGCAATACAATCGAGATCTTTGGCGAGGAAACAACGCTGCGCAAAAAGGTCATGTCAATTGTCACCGACAGCCGCGCGCCCGAGGTACCCAAACCTGACGCAGCCCAGAACCTGGTAATCAAACTGCTCAAGCTCGTTGCCCCACCAGATGTTGCCCAAGAATACGAAGACCGCCTTCGTACAGGTGGGCTTGGCTATGGCAAACTCAAGGAAGTGCTTTTCGACTACTACTGGGCATACTTTGCCGATGCGCGCAAACGTAGGGCTGAACTGCAGAAAAATCTTGATTATGTTCACGCGATCCTGCGCGAAGGCGCAGCCAAAGCACGCGTAACAGCACGCGAAGTCCTGCAACGCGCACGCAACGCATGCGGGATCGCATAATCCACCAAAAGCAATCATCATGTGAAGATGGGCAACCAAGCATGCTGGCACGGGCATTAACCGGTTTTGTTGGGCAGATCTTTCCAAGATGCGGCCAGGGCCGTTAACATGCGTTTCGTCTACTACCTTGATCAAGCGCCCAACCGGCAGGTCGGTAATCTTTTTGACAACTCGATTTTCGCGTGCAATTTCAGCAGCAAATTCCACTGGGACCACGAAGGCACCAGCGCCCTACCGGCCACAGTGCAGGGTTTGTAACTTAAGATGCCTTGCAGCGTTGTTGTTACTTGACACTGCTCTAAGTTGCCCAAGGATTGAACGCTAAACATAACAACTTACGAGCCCAAACAATGCGAATCCTGGTTACAGGTGGCGCAGGCTACATTGGCAGCGTGGCGAGCGAACTGCTTGTCAAAGCTGGCCATGAGGTGATTGTGCTCGACAACCTCAGCCAAGGACACCGTGCTGCGGTGCCGCCACAAGCTGTTTTCATAAAGGGCGACCTGGCCGACGCGGATATGTTAAGGCGGGTGTTTGCCGAGCATAGACCCGAAGCAGTAATGCATTTTGCATCGCACACACTGGTGGGCGAATCTGTGCAAAAGCCGTTTCTCTACCTAGGCGCAAACGTAGTCAACGGCATCAACCTACTGCACGTTGCACTCGAGCACGGCACAAAACGGTTTATTCTGTCCTCGACTGCGAACCTGTTCGATAATCCACCGAAAATTCCCATTGACGAAACCGCGCCGATAGTCCCCGGCAGCCCCTATGGCGAATCGAAGTTCATTCTGGAACGCATCCTTTACTGGCTCGAAAAAACACACGGGCTGCGCTATGCAAGCCTCCGATATTTCAATGCAGCAGGTGCAACCGCCGAACGCGGCGAAGACCACCGTCCTGAAACGCACCTAATCCCGATCGTACTTAGCGTTGCGCTGGGCAAGCGAAAGGCAGTAACGATCTACGGCGATGATTACCCTACACCAGACGGCACCTGCGTGCGCGATTACATTCATGTGAGCGACCTGGCGCGTGCACACATTCTTGCGCTTGAAGCGCTGGAAAAAGGCAGTCGCATATACAACCTTGGCAACGGCCGCGGGTTTAGTGTCAAACATGTGATCGAAACCGCACGCAAAATCACTGGTCATCCAATCCCGGCTGAAGTCGGTCCACGCCGACATGGTGATCCCCCTGTACTCGTTGCAAGCAGCGACAAAATTCGGCGCGAACTCGGCTGGCAACCTGAATTTTCTGATCTCGAAAGCATTATTGCCAGTGCGTGGCATTGGCACCAAAAATTCCCTGACGGCTACCCAGACTAAAATTTGCACCGTCGCAAGACCAAGCAAACACCGAACTCGCACAGTTATTCCCCAACAGACAATCGTTTTCGGTTCGTACCGCCAAAGTCTGACACAGCACATCTTAGCAACGCCATTTTGCACGTGGCTTTGCAGTAAGCGAAATTGTCGGTTTCACATGCCCGGTTTTTCAACTATCTTACTGCCGTGAGTCCATTGACCGGACAACCCGAGTGTTTCAGCGCGCTTACGAATGTGATCGTGCCTGATTTGTGGCAGCAACAGGCAGTAACCGCATTGCGCGCTGGCAAAGACGTGGTTGTCCAAGCGCCAACCGGTGCAGGTAAAACATTTATCTTCGAGCTCTGGTCTAATTTCGGCAAACCGCGTGGGCAGGCAATTTACACAGTGCCAACGCGTGCTCTTGCGAATGATAAACTGGCTGAATGGCGCGCACGCGGCTGGAACGTTGGCATTGCAACGGGTGACCTCGCGGAAAACCTCGACGCGCCGGTCATTGTTGCCACACTTGAGACACAAAAAAACCGACTCATTCGCGGCGATGGCCCCGATCTGCTTGTTATTGATGAGTACCAAATGCTGAGCGATCCTGAGCGCGGCCTCAATTACGAGGTCGCAATCGCGCTTTGCCCGCCCCAGACACAACTTTTGTTGCTCAGCGGCAGCGTCGCCAATCCGCAAGACGTGGTCAAGTGGTTGCAGCGACTCGGCCGCGATGCGGTCCTCATCCGGCATGAAGAGCGCCCCGTACCGCTTGAAGAAGTCCACGCAAACAACCTCAGCTACCATTTGCCCAACGAAATTCGCGGTTACTGGCCGCGCCTGGTTGCAAAGGCGCTTGCTGAAGACCTCGGCCCGATCCTAATCTTCGCACCGCGTCGGCAGGCAGCTGAAGCAATGGCCAACGAGCTCGCACGCCAGTTACCAAACCCAAACCCGCTCCAACTTAGCCCCCAACAGAAAGCACTCGTTGGCAAACATCTTGCCGAGTTGCTCAAATGCCGTGTTGCCTATCACCACAGCGGTCTGAGTTACGGTGCGCGCGCAGGTGTAATTGAGCCGTTGGCCAAGGCAGGCCAGCTGCGCGTTGTAGTGGCCACAATGGGGTTGGCAGCAGGCATCAATTTCTCGCTCAGGAGCGTTGCTTTGGCGGGTGATTCCTACCGGCGCGACGAGATCGAGCAACCGCTGAGACCAGATGAAATACTGCAGATGTTCGGCCGCGCAGGCAGACGCGGCCTGGACGAGACCGGGTACGTAATTGTCACCGCAAACGGCATTCGGCTGCTGGACGCCCATGCGGCGCATCTTTGCCGCAACGGCATGGTTGACTGGGGCGCACTGCTCGGGTTGATGAATGCCGCAGTTGAACGTGGGGATGACCCCTTTGCTGCAGCAGTGCGTGCTCAAGAACGCCTTTTTACGTCAAAACCGATTGTGCTCGGTATCGAGCAATCATTGAAAAATCCGGATACACCATGTGGTCTGCGTACAGACTCCGAACGCGCACGGCACGTGCGCAAACGAATCCGGCAGATGCTCAACAGCAGGGGCAAATGGGAAAATTATCCGCTACCGGTTGAAAAACCCGTGCGCGAGATCTACGCCCTAGCACAGCATACGCCAGATGAAAACTGTACGCATGTGGGCAAAAACGCAACTTCCTCTGACCACATAGACAGGTCTAATGTGCAAATCAAGTTGTTGCCTGTGCTGTCGGTGCCAGATGCGCTCCAGAAAGTTGGTTCGGGCACGTTGTGTATCATTGCCGAAGACGAGCACGGCCGCAAAACCCACGGACGCGCACTGACAGTAGCAGAAAAACTCGCCGACGGTCGCGTTACGATAGCAAAATGGGTACGGCGCCTCACAAATTGGCGCGGTCGCATTGCACCAGAAAAAATCTGGGAGCACAAAATTGCGCCCATGCTCGCGGCCAAGCTAGCCAAGCAGAGGACACCTGTGACGAAATTCGTCCAGCAAGCAAACCGGATAATGGCACAGCTCGATATTTCACAGTTGACGATGCGCGTGCCGGTTGACTCACACGGTGTCGCATTATGGAAACCGCCCGAACGCGAAGTGTTCCCGCCTGACTGCGCCGTTTGCACTCTTGTGGAGACGTGCAAAAAGCTGCCTACTGCAACAGGTGTCGCACTGCTGTGGCGGCGGCTCGGGTTGATTGACGAGACAGGTACACCTACACGACGCGGCCAGATCGTGAGTTTTTTTTCACAGGGCTACGGCCTCGGCATAGCAGCCGCACTTGAAGACGAATCTTATCCGTTGGACGAGCTGGTGTACGACCTAGCAAACCTTGACGCCGGATTCAGATTTTGCGGAGACGACAACCGCTGGGGCGGCCGCCTGGCTGCTGTATGTCACGCAAAATTTGGCTTGCAAACCATACCAGGTTACCTCGAAAACGGCCTGCCACCAGGTTACGGCGCAGGTGCAGAACAGATCGTTGCCTCAGTCCACAAAGACCCCCAGAGTAAACACGCCTGGGTAAGTGAACTTGTCGGGCTGGGCGACATCGATAGGCTCATCATCGAATGGCGCAGTTTGCTCAGACAAATTTCGCATGCGCCGGAGCTAGACTGGGAGCGTTGGCGCGACCTGCAGGCACTGGCCCGGACGATCCTCAACGAAACTGAATCACCCACAATCACCGAACTCCCTCCATTGGAACACCACCAGACAAAGCGCGTTGACCACAGGCTCATACTGAAACGGAATTGATTCGGGCCACATCACACGAAAAAAATCTTCAGCATCCGCACCACACACTGGTATGTTGACGGGCCTTGAGCAACCGGAAAATCAATGCAAACGATGAAACTCGAAAAACTCCTGGAATGTAGTGTAGATGCCGCGCGTGCGGCAGGAAGGCTGTTGCGCAAAAACATGCGCAGCACAAAAACTGTCAAACATGCCACTGCCCACGACCTGAAACTCGAACTTGACGTGCGTGCTCAGGTTAAAATTGAAGCTCTTTTGCGCGCTGCGTTCCCGCAAATACCAATCTTGGGCGAGGAAAAAAGTGTGGGTGACCTGACAGGCCCGATTCGATGGGTTGTTGACCCGTTGGACGGCACTGTAAACTACGCGTACGGCATTCCGCATGTCTGCGTGCAAATCGCGCTTCAAAAGCGTGTCCAAATCAGACGCGCTGCAGATGCCGAGTACAAGACCTTGATTGGTGTGATCTATGACCCGTTCCAGGATGAGCTTTGGACAGCAGTGCGGGGTGAACCAGCCAGACTCAATGGCGCACCTGTGCGCACGAGTAATCGCCGTAATCTTGGTGAAGCAGTTGTATCAGTCGGGTTTGGCAAAAGTGAAAAATTTCTCGATGCGATCCTCCCCTGTTTCATCCAGTTGGCACGCACGGCGCGCAAAATCCGGACTATGGGCTCAGCCGGGCTTGGTCTGGCATATGTAGCCAGTGGCAGATTTGATGCGTACATCGAACGTGGCATAAGTTTGTGGGACCTTGCTGCAGGCGGATTGATGGTCGAGTGCGCAGGTGGAAAATTCTGGTGCGAGAAAAATCCCGGTGGCGACTCGTTCCGAATGATTGCCAGCAACAAGGCGATTTTCAAGCTACTGCCGCGGTTGTGCTGAGCTTTCGCGCGGGCGAAATTATCCCGCACAGGCCTGAACTTGTATCACTGCTCCTGTGCCTGCCGGAGCACTGCAAGGCCTTTGAGCAGGTCCAATGCACGCGCAAGAACCGGATCGGTCACAACAGGTTTTTCAGGTTCTTCTGGGCCAATCATCGGTCGGCGCCCGCCCAGCCGCGAGCCTTCCATATGTTCGCGCATCAGCTCAGCCTCGTTAAGCCGACGCCGCTGGACTCGATTCGTCTGGCTCGACCCACCAGTCTGGTTGGTTAAATAGCCCGGCTGGGGCGCCCCGTCTGCAAGAGCGATTTGCCCGTACGGATCAACTAAAAAAACACGCTCGTCTTCGGGCCGGACCGCAACCGCGATGTCCGGCCGCAGACCGTCTTCGGGCAACGGCTGCCCGTCGCCAAGTTTTACCTGTGCCCTGGCGATGCGCAGGCGTTGTCCCGTCGTTAACTCAAATTCGTCTACTGCAAAAATTCGCCCGGCTGTGTTTGTGCCGATGACAATGCCCACACCCAGATACCGTACTAGTGCTGCCAGTGCTTCTGCGGCGCCCGCCGTTTCACGATTCACAAGTGCCACCACCGGCACATTGACCGTGTTTGTTTTTGCAGTGGCATACACTTTTCCGCTCCCCCAATCCAAAAGGAGACCATACGAGTCTGCAAACAGGTCAGCAGTTTTGGCTGCAGCTGCGTAATTTGTCCCCCGCGCAAACCGCAGGTCCAATACAATGCCCGACAGTTTGTTTGTGCCCTTGGTTGCTTCGAGGGCACTCAGCAGGTCCGATGGCAAACTCGATGTCACATCTGAAATCCGAAAATACACAATCGAATCATCAAATAGATTTGTCACGGCCAATGCGCATGCGGGGGTGAAAGAGCCCGAGTTAGTCTTGTCCCATACCAGCTCCACTTGCGGGCCGAGCCGTTTTAGCAGTCCTTCAACCGAGGCATGCTCAAGCTCAGGCAAGCTTGTGCCGGGCATGTTCGTCCGGAGCAGCTCGTAAACTTCCTGAAACGAAGGCGGCGCATTGGCGGATGCGTGGTTGGCAAATTGACCCCGCCAAACCATGCCGCACACACATGTTAAGACCAAGACTTTGCAGATCCTTCTCATTTGCGACCCAAACATGCGTGCCAGCAGCCTGAAAGTAAAGTTGCAAGAGTCCGGCGCCGCACAGGCAACGGCGCGTGTTGTGCACTGCTTTTGGTCTGAGTGCCTGTTTTTTGGGACACAACAAGCTCGGACAGGCTCGCGCGTTTTACGGAAGATGCGCGAAAAGCCAAGTGTTTATTTGCAGATATTTACCCGACAAAGTAACCGCACAAGGGGCGTAAACTGGCCGGAAATTTGCTAACCAAGAACATTGTCCGGCGCTGTTTAAGGCACGGGAACGGTATCAACCATGGCTGGTGTCTTAAGTCCAAACGAAACCGCGCAGTTGGCACAGACGATTGAGATGTTCGAGATGATCACTCAATCGCAGCCATTCGACTATCAATCGCTCGAGATACTCAAAGAAGCGTACTCCAAACTCGGCCGAGAAGAAGATGTCATCCGAACATCAAAACGGATAGCCAAGGCGTACATGCAACTTGGACAATTGTCCTCGGCAATTTTGGAGTATGAAACCATCCTGCAGCGCGCACCGGACGACCCCGAAGTGCAAAGTGCACTTCGCGAAATCGAGGCCAAAGCAGGCAATTTCCATCCATCTGCACGAGCGCATGAGCCAGAACAAGCCCAGAAACAGGTCAAACCCGCAGCACCACCCGCACCGTCCATTACAAGAGCACCTGCACCTGTAGTTACCCCCAGCCTCGTTGATGACGGCCGCATTGAGATGTACAAAATCTTTGTCGAGAGCAAACTGATTGCGCCAGCCGATTTCGAACAAAGTTGGCCCATGCCAAACTTGAAAGCATCATCAAACGGCATAGTTGAACCGTTCATACAAGTGTTGGCCGACAAGAAACTCGTGCCCGTTGAAAAAAGCATCACATTACTTGCCGAACGCGCACGCGTGGGGTTCCTGCCAATAGAAAGATACGATGTTGATTATGACCTGGCCCGGACGTTCCCGGCCGAAACATGCATGCGCTGGTGTGTCCTGCCATTTGATAAAATGAGCAAGACAACACTTGTAGCCACAGCAAATCCGTTCAACCGCCAAGCGTTGCTCGAGCTGTCAGCAGGCAAAGCCACGCGATTGTTGTGGTGTTTAGCCATGCCAGTCGAGTTGATCAAATGCATCCGCAAAGCTTTCCGTGTTTAATTTATGCTGCCGCGAGTAAAAACGTTCGGTGAACGCATAGCAGATGCGCTGGTCGAGGACGGCCTGTTAACCCGCGAACAGGTCCAGGAACTGCTCGAACAACAGAAACGCGACGGCTCAAGGTTCATCAAGCTGGTACTCGAAAAGGCATATGTAAGCGAACAGGACCTGACAGTCTCAATGGGGCGCGTATTGAATACGCCTCCGGTAAACGTCACGCGCCTGAGCATACCGCCTGAAATAGCAGAGCTGGTCCCACGCGAGGTCGCCCAAAATCACAAGGTTATCCCAATTGCGCGTCTGGAAGACAAGTTGTTCCTTGCGATGGCGGACCCACTGAACGTGCTTGCTATTGACGACATCAAGCGGATCACGCGGCTTGATATCGTACCAATGATTGCTTCTGAGCGCGCAATTGTTGACAAGCTGAACAACATTGAGTCAGCCAAAAGCGCAAGCATCGAAGAAATCATCGGCGACGCAAAAAAGCGCGCCGAGATTGAGGATGTAGCCGAAAACCTCGAAGTGGCCAAGGAAGACGCCGAAGAAGTCAATCTCGATCAACTTGCTGCTTCAACTGAAGAAGCCCCAGTAGTAAAACTGGCCAACCTGATAATCGTCCAGGCAATTAAAGACCGCGCCAGTGACATTCACATCGAGCCGTTTGAAAAGGTTGTCAGGGTGCGATATCGCATTGACGGTTCACTCATCGAGGTGCCAGCTCCCCCAAAACAAATGCACCTTGCGCTTGTGTCGCGCCTAAAGATCATGGCTAACCTCGACATCGCAGAGCGCCGCCTGCCTCAAGACGGCCGCATCCGCGTCAAGGTCGGCGGCAGAGATTACGACCTGCGTGTATCGGTAATGCCGACCGTGTTCGGCGAGAAAGTTGTGCTGCGTGTTCTTGACAAGGGCGCGCTTTCGACCAGCCTGGACAAACTCGGCCTTGACCCGCAAACATACGCCCAGGTTAAGGCCGCCATTGATGCGCCACACGGCTTGATCTTGGTCACTGGACCCACAGGTTCGGGCAAAACAACCACGCTGTACTCCGCGCTCAACGAACTTAACTCGCCCGAGTGGAACATCATCACGGTGGAAGACCCGGTCGAGTTCCAAATCCACGGCATCAATCAAATTGCCGTCAGGCGCGAGATCGGACTCACCTTCGCAAATGCGCTCAGGTCAATACTCCGCCAAGACCCTGACATCATCATGATCGGTGAGATTCGCGACACTGAAACCGCCGAAATTGCAATTGAAGCGGCTTTGACAGGCCACCAGGTCCTCAGCACATTGCACTGCAACGACGCCCCCGGAGCAATCGCACGTCTCGACGACATGGGCATTGCACCGTTCTTGATTTCATCATCGGTAATACTTTCTTGTGCACAACGGCTAATGCGCCGAATCTGTTCGCACTGCAAAGAACCGGTTCAATACCCGCCCAAGATGTTCCAAGACCTGAACATTGACCCGAGCATATTCGACGGGGTTACACTGTACCGTGGTCGCGGGTGCGAAAGGTGCAAAAACACAGGCTACTACGGCCGCATGGCGATCATCGAGGCCATGACAATCTCCGACGAGATCCGGCGCTTGATCATCACCCGCGCCCCCGCGCGTGAGCTTGGCAAGGTCGCCATCAGTCAGGGAATGCGCACCTTGCGCATGGTTGCGCTTGACCGCGCGCGAGAGGGCGCATCAACCCTCGAGCAGGTGTTGCTGCTAACTGCGCAACACTGAGCCGTTCACACCAGCCAAGCCCAATTGTGCCAAAGACAGCACAAAAACGACCAATCACGGGCAAAATCCGTCTCGGCCAGTTGCAAGGTGCAACAAAATTGCCGCGCCTCAAGCCGCGTTAAGTTCCGCAACGCGCCTCCGCTTTCGCGTTATGAAGCGCGGCCCGGGTTAAAACTTGCGTTGGGGCGGGCCTTGGGGTGGCTGAGGTAGCGCAGTCTTTTCGCGTGCTTGCGGCATCGGATTAAGCTGCTGATTAAAAGTGCTTGCACCCGGCCTATTGATCGGTACTGCCATATATGGATTTACCGTGGCCGAATCGATCGGCGTTGTGGGTACAGTGGGCGCAATGTTCACCGTCGGATAAGCCATACCTGAGCTTACCTTTCCCCTCTCGCCAAATGAACCCAACGCCGAACTTGGAGAAGGACCTGCCGACACAGCTTGAGACGGCTCAAGCAACCGTTTGAACTCGTCTAATCTGCTCTTTCTGTCCGAGTCGGATTGGGTGTACGGCTTGGTTGTCCACGGCTGCTCCGGAAAAATCGAAAGCGGGCTTTTCTGATCCTGCATAGGCAAGAAGTCGCCTGCGGGCTGGCTCTTGAATAGGTTTTGTAACGTTTGTTCGGTCTCGTCGACCTTGCGCGCAAGCGGAGATTTTTCGTCGAGTTTTACACCAAAATTTATCGTATTGTCTTCATCCATCAATTCGGGCAAAACCCGCCCAGTGTGCGCTTCGTTTTGCTGTTTCAACCTTTGGTAAAACCGCTCGATAACAGAACCGCCTTCTTTCTGGCCCATAGCAGCGCCAGCTTCAGACAAGCCAAGTCTATCTTCCGTTTCCCGCCCTGCCCCAAGCTCTTCCGCGTATAGGAAAACCCAATTCCGCCGTCTGTCCATGTACTCCTTGAGCCGCTTACGCTGGCTTTGCGACCCCACCGTTGGTGGCGGCAAAGGCCGGCCAATTGCAAATCCACTTTCTGAATCAAGCACTTCAACCCGGCGAGGTCCATCCGGGCGGATTCGTTGTCTGAGCAAGGTATCCCCGATTTTTTTCGACGCGGTCTCTTGAAGATTCGTCGTTACAAGCTCAGTGTGCGGTTTTGAAAATTCAATTGGCTGACCGCCGGCGTCCCCGCCAAAGCTGGGTCCACATGCCGCGCAAACAAAAAATGCGCATACAGATAAAGATAACTGTAATGCCAAGCGTCTTTGCATGCTGTTACATAAACCGCTGTCGCACTTCGCCACACTGTATGCCCGAGCGCAGGCCCAGTCAAATAACAATTTAGCCCGCCGAGACCGCGCCACACAGACACCAAACGCGAACAAAACATAACCCGCGCACGAGTTAACAGTAGTCCCGGCACAAGCCCGGCCAAACATTCAAACAGCATTTGCACCGCTAACTTCTCTTGCCACCAATCTTTCGAGCCAGCAAACACGCAAGCGGACAGCCACTGCAAAGCGCAGTTCGTGCACGGCAAAATTTTTTGCCCACCATCACAATCTGGGCATGGTAATCCTGCCAGTAATCCAGAAGCCTGTCAGCAGGCCTGTCCACCAATACAGATTCGCAAAGCCTTTTCAATTCATCGTATGTAGGTTCATGAGCCGTGCTAGTTAACCAACCGTGCCGCTTGAAAATTCGTTTTGTGTAAGCGTCAACCACAAAACTTAAGTGCCCGCCAGCGTACAACAACATGCTGTCTGCTGTCTCGGGACCGATGCCGGTAATCTCCAGCAACCGACGCCGTACTTCCAATGTTTCGCCTCCCAAAAGCCGGTCTATACACGGCGGCCTTCCAGCAGCCCACCCTTCACACTTGTCGCACAAATTGTCATCACAATCGCGTTCGTGGACGCAAACATGCGTGTTGCAAGCGGGTCTATCGCCCCGTTCACGGCAGTAACTCACTAACACACTTAAAAACGCCCGTAATCGCCTGGTTTTTACATTGTAATAGCCTGCCGGTCGGATCAAAGCAGCAAGGCGCTCGGCCGAAAGCCCGTGGAGCTTTCTCGGCGTTAATACACCGGCAACTTTCAAGTTTGCTATTGCACGCTCGACATTCGCCCAGTTCGTGTTCTGTGTCAGGATTGCCCCCACACAAATCTCGAAAGCTGTGTCGCCGGGCCACCAGTGTTGATGACCAAACCGCGCCCGCATCAATCTGTACGCACGGCGCAATTGGATTTTATACTTTCGGACTCTTCGAGTCATCGGCTCGAAAATTCATAGCAACACACCGGCCCCTAGCCAAACAAGAACCGCAGCAGGCCAAATCTCGCTTAAACATCAGGCGCCGAACAAATCCGGCCCTGGCCAACTCAAACCAGGCGCCCGTCTCCGAATAGCTTTAAATCCCACAACTGCGAGACCAAAATTCGGATGTTTCCTGCACAAGCCAATCAACGACATCCAAAAAAATGACAAATCAAACAGATGCAAAAATTTTATGGACAACCAACTGGCCTTTGGCTAAAAAGCACGGGTCTGATGCACAAAAAACTGATTAAATGCATTAACAAATTTTGCGAGCAAAGCACAACCATAACTGGTCTAACCAAGGCTTGCAATGGTGTGACATTGAAATGTTGGCACTCCGCATCAGACGCTAACAAAAACCTGTAACAACCAACAAAAGAGCCATGTCAATCATACATGATACACTTGAAATTGTTCGAAAACGCAATCCGCACGAACCTGAGTTTCTCCAAGCAGTAACAGAGGTTCTCGAGTCAATCGAGCCGGCTGTCGAGCGACACAAAAAATACCGCGACCACGCACTGCTAGAACGGCTGGTTGAACCGGAGCGAGTCATCCAATTCCGTGTCTGTTGGCAAGACGACAAGGGTAACTTCAGGGTCAACCGCGGTTACCGCGTTCAGTTCAACGGCGCAATTGGTCCATACAAGGGCGGACTACGTTTCCATCCGAGTGTGAATTTGAGCATATTGAAGTTTCTCGGGTTCGAACAGGTGTTCAAAAACTCACTCACCACACTGCCGATGGGCGGCGCAAAAGGCGGCAGTGATTTCGACCCGAAAGGTAAAAGTGATAACGAAGTAATGCGGTTCTGCCAAAGTTTTATGACCGAACTGTTCAGGCACATCGGGCCAAACACAGACGTGCCTGCAGGTGACATCGGCGTGGGCGGGCGCGAGATCGGCTACTTGTTCGGACAATACAGGCGGTTAGCCAATGAATTCACCGGTGTGCTAACTGGCAAAGGCATCAATTGGGGCGGCTCACTAATTCGACCCGAGGCAACCGGCTACGGCTGTGTCTATTTCGCACAGGAAATGCTCAAGACGCGCAACGACTCTCTCGAAGGCAAAGTCTGCACTGTATCAGGCTCAGGCAATGCAGCCCAATACACCGTCGAAAAGCTCATCCAAGTCGGCGCAAAGGTTGTCACTATGTCTGACTCAAATGGCACCGTTTACGACAAAGACGGCATCAATGCCGAAAAACTGGCTTGGATCATGGACCTCAAAAACGTGCGTAGAGGCCGTATCAAGGAATACGCCGAAAAATTCGGTGTGATGTACCTCGAGGGTAAACGGCCATGGGGAATTAAATGTGACTGCGCGTTCCCGTGTGCCACGCAAAACGAAATCAGTGGTGAAGATGCCAAAACACTACTTGACAACGGCTGCATTCTGGTGGCCGAGGCAGCCAACATGCCATCTGAACCTGCGGCAATTGACCTGTTTTTGGCAAAGAAAATCCTATACGGCCCTGGCAAAGCGGCTAATGCAGGAGGCGTGGCTACATCCTGCCTCGAGATGTCACAAAACTCGATGCACCTGTCGTGGCCGCGTGAAGAGGTTGACGCCCGCTTACACCAAATCATGGTCACGATTCACAAGAACGTCGCCCAAACCGCCGCCGAATATGGGCACCCGGGTAACTATGTCGTGGGCGCAAACATTGCCGGTTTTGTGAAAGTCGCCGACGCCATGCTCGACCAAGGCCTCGTATAAAAAGACTGTAGTCGAGCCAACTTGCACAGGCGCAGCGCTTGGCGACCAAGCCTGCGCCTGTTAAATTTTTGTGCTAAAAATGCAAGACATTAACGAGCCACTGAGCACCGGGATACCAGGGCTAGACAAAGTGCTGTCAGGCCTGCGTGCCGGAGACAACGTCGTTTGGGAAATAGATAGCATCCGGGAATACCGGCCTTTTCTGGGGCCGCTAATCAGCCAAGCCAAGCGCCTCAACAAGCCCATCATATACTTCCGGTTCGCGCGCCATGTGCCGTTGATTACCCCGGACAGTGGCGCAGCGATACATCAGCTTAATCCTCAAGAAGGCTTCGAAAAGTTCCTCAGCTCGATCCTAGATGTGATCGAGCAAGCAGGCCAGGGCGCATACTACATTTTCGATTGCCTGTCGGACCTCGCCGCAGACTGGTTCAGCGACCGTATGTTGGGCAACTTTTTCATGATTACATGTCCGTACCTATTCGAGCTGCGGACCATAGCATATTTTGCACTGCAAAAACATGTGCACTCGTTCCACGCCACTGACGCAATCTTTAAAACTGCACAGGTCATCATTGAGATCTACCGCAAAGATGACCAACTGTTCATCCACCCAATGAAAGTGTGGCAACGCACATCCCCTACAATGTACATGCTACATAGTTGGGAAGGCGACGATTTCAAGCCCGTCACCAATAGCGCGACAATCACCGACATCCTCGCCGGTTTGCCCAAGCCGTGGCTCGAATTTACCATCCACAGACCTGGTATTTGGGGGCAAACATTCATCCGCGCGCAGCAACTGGCAAACGACATGCGCGCAAGCCAAATCACGAACTTCGAAGCGCAGGCTATGTTCGACCGCCTCGTCAATATGGTCGCCACACGCGACAAACGCATGGCCGCGCTAGTGACAGAATATCTCACACTGTCCGACTTGGTCGGCATCATGCAGCGTATGGTCGGCACCGGGTTGATCGGTGGTAAAACCCTCGGCATGCTGCTCGCACGCGCGATACTGCAGCGGTCGCACTCTGGCTGGAACGCAAAACTCGAAAGTCACGACTCGTTCTACGTGGGCTCTGACGTGTTCTACACCTACCTGGTCCAAAACGGCTGCTGGTGGCTGCGCCGCAAACACAAAGATTTCAGCGTGTACCTAGAACGCGCTGCCGAAGCGCGCCAAAGAATCTTTCAAGGCATGTTCCCGCCATACATCGAGCACCAGTTCATGGAAATGCTCGAATACTTCGGCCAGGCGCCCCTGATTGTCCGCTCGAGCAGTCTGCTCGAAGACAGTTATGGCAACGCTTTTGCAGGCAAATACGAAAGCGTGTTCCTCGCCAACCAGGGCAACCCAGAGCAACGCCTGCGCGCATTCTTAGACGCAGTCCGGACCGTCTATGCCAGCGCTATGAGCGAGGAAAGCCTCAGATACCGTCAGGAGCGCGGCCTGCTAGACTCGGACGAACAAATGGCGCTGCTTGTGCAACGTGTCTCAGGCGAGCAACTGGGTGAACTGTTCTTCCCACACATGGCTGGGGTTGGGTTCTCGTTCAACCCGTTCGTCTGGCATGAGGACATTGACCCGCACGCGGGTGTGCTGCGACTCGTGATCGGCCTCGGCACACGCGCAGTCGAACGCACCGGCGACGATTACACACGTCTTGTGGCGCTGAACGCACCCTCTAAACAACACGAAACCGCTAGCTCCCGCCGACGCGCATACACACAGCGGTTCGTTGACGTGCTCGATCTCAACGCCAACGCGCTCGTCAGTCGCCCCATCGAAGAAATCCAACCCCTGCTGCCACAGCATGTTCAACTGCTGTTGACCGCCCCCAATGCAGAAGCGCAATCTGGGCACACCAACAAGATCAACTTCGACCAACTATTCGCTAACACCGATTTCATCCCAACAATGCGCGAGCTGTGCCGGACATTGCAGCAGGCTTATCAATACCCGGTTGACATCGAATTTACCGTGAATTTCACCCCCAACGGCCAGTACCGGATTAACCTGCTCCAATGCAGGCCGTTCCAAGCCAAAATCACCGGTGCAGGTACCCGTATCGCGCCGCCGACCCACCTGCAGCCCAACGCTGTGCTATTTCAAACGCGCGGTCCCATCATCGGCCAAAGCCTTGCCGTACGAATTGACCGACTCGTTTACGTTGTGCCATCTGCCTACAGCCAACTGCGCATGAGTGACCGCGCAGCAGTTGCCCGTGCTATTGGTCAGCTCACTCACCTCGACACACCGCGCACATCGCGTACAATTATGCTGGCTGGACCAGGCAGGTGGGGCACATCCATGGCTGCACTTGGCGTGCCAGTGACTTTCGCAGAAATCAGCACTGTCACGGTGTTATGCGAACTGGGCATCATGCACGAAGGCCTCGTGCCGGACGTCTCACTGGGCACGCACTTCTTCAACGACATTGTCGAGGCTGATATGCTTTACCTTGCAGTCACGCCTGGCCGGCCCGGACACCTGCTGAACGAAAGCTTGTTGAAGGAACACCCAAATCTGCTCGCGTCGCTCTTGCCCTCAGCCGCTGGGCTTTCGAACGTGCTAATTGTTATTGACCCACCCAACCTGCACCTGCACGCAGATTCAATGAAACAACTTGCCGTCTGCTACCGCACTGAACACAGTTAGACGCAAACAAATGATACGGGCTTGAAATCGTTGTTATTGGACGAAATGTCCCACTATGCGAGCCACTGGCGTAAATAAAATTGTACCCCAACTAAAGTAGGGACAAAGCTAATTCCCAATAAACAGCCAATCTGAGTTAGGCATTAAAGCGGTACCAAATACGTCCCCCTTATATAAGTACCAAGACATGTTTGCTGCAGCACAACAAAACTGCGCTTGTATTAACTACCCGCGGATACTGTATGCCAAATACACAAATGGCCCCGTCCAGCGCCTTCGGCATCTATGCGGTCTGCAAACTTGAGCGGTTAAAAAAGACGATTCACCAATGACCCTGTTCGCCCATCAAATATCTGTGGCACTGGTAGGCTGCGTCACGGCCCTCGCGTAGCGCCCATACTACAAGGCTCTGACCGCGGCGGCAGTCGCCGCAGGCAAACACACCGGGTATGTTCGTTGCATAACTTTCGTTAGCAGTGTAAATGTTGGAACGCGTGTCGCGTTCGAGCCTAAGCGCATCCAGCAACGATTGTTCAGGACCAAGGAACCCTAACGCCAATAACACAAGCTGCGCGGGTATAACCCGCTCTGTGCCGGGCACGGGCCTCGGCACAGGGCGGTTGTTTGCATCACGTTCCCATCTAACACGCACTGCATGCACAGCTTTAACTCGGCCTGCATTGTCGCTCTCGAACTTCGTAGCGGTTGATTCGAAAATGCGCGGGTCGGTGCCACACAGCTCAACAACTTCTTCATGTCCGTAATCGAGCCTGTACACACGGGGCCACTCGGGCCATGGGTTGTTTGGCAAACGTTTTTCAGGCGGCTGCGGCAAAATTTCCAGTTGAACCACGCTCTTGCAACCCTGCCGAAGTGCTGTGGCAACACAGTCGGTTCCTGTATCACCCCCACCGATGACAACCACGTCCTTACCGGTCGCACACAGCGACTCGTTGGCTTTTCCATTGTCCAACAGGTTTTTCGTTGCCGCAGTCAGAAATTCCATTGCAAAATGCACACCAACGAGGTGTCTGCCTTCGATGTCTAGGTCCCGCGGTCTTGAAGCACCAATCGCAAGTATAACCGCGTGAAATTCCTTAAGCAGCTTGTTAATTGGATAATGCCTGCCAACATCTGTATTGCACACAAACTGAACGCCTTCAGCTTCCAGGAGTTTGACCCTGCGCAACACAAGTTGCTTGTCAAGTTTCATGTTGGGTATGCCGTACATTAACAAGCCGCCTGGCCGGTCTGCGCGTTCGAACACTGTGACGAAATGTCCTGCGCGGTTAAGCCGTGCGGCTGCAGCAAGGCCAGCGGGGCCTGAGCCCACCACAGCAACTGCTTTACCAGTGCGTTGAGCTGGCGGTTGCGGCACAACCCAGCCTTCTTCCAACGCCTTATTGATGATAGAGCACTCGATGTTTTTAATCGTCACAGCCGGATTATTGATCCCCAAAACACACGAGCCTTCGCATGGGGCAGGACAAACCCGACCTGTCACCTCAGGGAAATCATTTGTCTTGTGTAGCCGCTCGAGCGCTTCTCGCCAAAGACCGCGGTAAACAAGATCGTTCCACTCCGGGATAAGGTTGTTGAGCGGACAACCGCTAGCCGCACCTGCAAGTAAAATGCCAGTGTGACAAAACGGCGTGCCACAATCCATGCAGCGCGCCGCTTGCTCACGCAACCGTTCCTCTGGCAAATGCAGGCTGAACTCGTGCCAGTCACGCACGCGCTCGCGCGCGTCGCGCTCGGGCAACTCGGTCCGCTCGTACTCAATGAATCCTGTTGGTTTACCCATGGCTATTTACAAATCCGAAATCCGAAGCACAAAACAAATCGAAATGCTCTAAATCCACATCTTGAAACTCGTGCTATTGAACGTGTTTGACATCTGAATTTTTGCATTTGGTTTTGTTTCGGATTTCGAGCTTACGATTTGGAATTTTTCGTTAACCGCCGCCTATGCGAGCAAGGTCACGGGCATTTTCCTCGAACGCGGCAAGCACAGCCGCTTCACCGCCAAGCCCGCGCTTTGTCGCATTCTCGATTGCGCGGAGCATGCGCTTGTAGTCTCTCGGCATCACCTTCACAAACAAAGGCACGTAGCGGTTCCATTGCGCCAACACCGTAGCTGCACGCGCACTGCCGGTGTACGTATGATAACGCTGAATCAGCTTCCAGACCTCCTCGGTTTCATTCGGATCTGTGAGCTGTTCCAGCTCAACCATCTGCCTGTTGCACCGCGTGGGGAACTCGCCCGTCTCGTCCAACACATAGGCGATGCCGCCAGACATCCCAGCTGCAAAATTCCGGCCAGTACGTCCCAACACAACTACACGCCCCCCAGTCATGTATTCGCAGCCGTGGTCGCCTACGCCTTCGACAACTGCGTTTGCACCGCTGTTGCGGACTGCAAAGCGTTCCCCTGCAACACCGCAAGCAAACAGCTCGCCGGCTGTCGCCCCATAGAGCGCCACATTACCAATTATGATGTTTTCTTCCGGGGCAAATCGCGACCCCGCCGGCGGATAAACGACTATCCTGCCGCCACTCAAGCCCTTGCCGATGTAATCATTTGCATCCCCCTCAAGCTCGAGTGTTACACCGCGCGGCACGAACGCGCCAAAGCTTTGCCCGGCGCTACCAATGAACTTGAGATGAACGGTGTCATCGGGTAACCCTGCTGGCCCCCATTTTTTGGTTACATCGCTACCAACAATCGTGCCCAGTGCCCTGTGCACGTTGCGAATGGGCAGCTCGGCATAAATACGCTCGCCATGCTCAATTGCGCGTTCGCAAATCTTCAACAGCCGGGTCATGTCGAGCGTGTTCGCAAGCGACTCGATGTGCAAAGGTTCCGGCCCGGGCACAAACTCTAGACTCGCTTGCGGCTGCTGCAAAATCACCGACAAGTCGAGCGAACCCGCCTTCCAATGCGAAATATCGCGCCGTACATAAAGCAGGTCGGTTCTTCCGATCATCTCGTTGAGAGTACGAAAGCCGAGCCGCGCCATGATCTCACGCAACTCCTGCGCAACAAACCGCATGTAGTTAACTACATGCTCTGGGCTACCCCTGAACCGCTTCCGCAACCGTTCGTCTTGTGTGGCTATGCCCACCGGGCACATGTTGGTATGGCACTCACGCATCATTACGCACCCCAGCACCACCAAAGGCGCAGTTGCAAAACCAAACTCTTCAGCTCCAAGCAACGCAGCAATTGCAACATCCCTACCGGTGCGGAGCTGCCCGTCAACCTCGAGCCGAACACGATTCCGCAGGTTGTTCAGCACAAGGGTTTGGTGCGTCTCAGCAAGTCCGAGTTCCCACGGGATGCCCGCATGCTTGATCGAAGACCACGGAGACGCGCCTGTACCGCCGTCATGGCCGCTTATGAGAATCACGTCTGCACCAGCCTTGGCTACACCGGCCGCGACCGTGCCAACCCCTACTTCAGCAACAAGCTTGACACTGATCCTGGCAGCGCGGTTTGCGCAACGCAAATCATAGATCAGCTCCGCCAGGTCTTCTATCGAGTATATGTCGTGGTGGGGCGGAGGCGAGATCAAGCCAACGCCGGGGGTTGTGTGTCTTGTCTTCGCAATCCAAGGGTACACCTTGCGGCCAGGTAGTTCACCGCCTTCACCCGGTTTAGCGCCTTGTGCAATTTTGATCTGCAGTTCTTTGGCGTTGACAAGATAATGACTGGTCACACCGAATCTACCCGAGGCAACCTGTTTTATTGCGCTGTTCTTTGAGTCGCCACGTTCATTTGTCCATACATAGCGCGCGGGGTCTTCACCACCCTCACCCGTGTTGCTCTTGCCACCGAGCCGGTTCATTGCAATCGCAAGCGCTTCATGGGCTTCTTGGCTGATAGAACCGTAGCTCATTGCACCGGTCTTAAACCGTTTTACGATTTGCTCAACCGGCTCAACCTCCTCAATTGGAACAGGGCGCAACGGAGCATGCTGCTTGGGCTGGTGCCTGAGCCAACCCGCCTCGGCTTCCTCATGTGCAGACTGTTCTCGCGCAAATTTGAAATCTAAAAGCCCACGCAAAGTACACAGGTGCTTGCTCTGGTCGTTGACTAGCGCAGCGAATTCTTTATAAACAGCGTAGTCGTTGTTGCGACATGCAACTTGCAGCTTGTGAATTGTGGCAGGATTGAACAGGTGAAATTCCCCGTCCGCACGCCATTGGTACTGACCGCCCGAATCGAGTGTATCGACCTGCTCACCCGTTTCCGAGAACGCAGATCTATGGCGAGCCAAGGCTTCTTTGGCAAGCACGTCTAGCTCCACACCGTCAAGGCGCGAGACTGTGCCAGTGAAATACTCGTCGATAACACTGTGGTCCAATCCGATTGCCTCGAAAATCTGCGCGCCGCGATAGCTTTGGATGGTGGAAATGCCCATCTTCGCCATGGTTTTTACCACCCCCTTGACAGCCGCTTTAATATAGTTGTCGATCGCAGTGCTAAGATCCATCCCGGTGATCAACCCACGCTTGAGCATGTCCTCCAAGGTTTCAAACACAAGGTACGGGTTTATGGCAGTGCAACCGTACCCGATCAACAACGCGAAATGGTGCACCTCACGCGGTTCACCAGACTCTAGCACTATACCCACCTTAGTACGCGTGCCCTTGCGGATCAAGTGATGATGCAACGCGCCTACAGCGAGCAGTGCGGGAATCGCAGCGTTGTGGGCATCGATCCTTCGATCTGACAAGATCAAGATGTTTGTGCCGTCAGCAATTGCCCTGTCTGCAGCAGCCAACAGCTCGTCCAAAGCCTTCTTCAAGCCGGCCGGTCCTGCATCAGTCCTGAAAAGCATCGGCAGCGTCACAGATTTAAACCCGGGCCGATCCAGATGCCGCAGTTTTTCAAGCTCTTCGTCACGTAAAATCGGATGTTTTAGTTTGATCATGCGGCAGTGGTCCGGACCAGGTTGGAGCATGTTCCCCTCTGAACCAAGCATTGTGATTGTCGAAGTAACAATTTCTTCGCGAATCGGATCAATAGGCGGGTTAGTGACCTGCGCGAATAGTTGCTTGAAGTAGTTGTAAAGCAATTGCGGTTTGTTCGACAACACTGCCAAGGGCGTGTCATTGCCCATCGAGCCTACAGGCTGCACACCCTCGGTTGCCATTGGCCCGATGATGAACCGTAAGTCTTCATACGTGTAACCGAAAGCACGCTGTCGCTGCACAAGCGGCAAATTACCAACCGACTTGGTAACCGACACAGCAGGCAACTGTTCAAACGGGATGATGCCTCGCTCAACCCAAGCACGGTATGGACGGCGTGCGGCGGCGTTCGCTTTCAATTCTTCGTCCGGCACAATACGACCCGCAGCGGTGTCAATCAGCAACATCTGGCCCGGTTGCAGCCGGCCCTTGCGCACTATGAGCTCGGGCGGCACGTCTAACACGCCAACTTCACTTCCCAAAATGACGCGGTCATCGGCGGTAACGTAGTACCGGGACGGCCGCAGCCCGTTCCGATCCAGGACCGCCCCCACACATACGCCGTCGGTAAACACAATCGATGCCGGGCCGTCCCACGGTTCCTGCAAGCACGAGTGATATTCGTAAAACGCGCGCTTGTCGGGATTCATTTCTGGCGCGTTTTCCCATGGCTCCGGGATCAGCATCATGATTGCCTCCGGCAATGGTCGGCCTGCCAAGGTCAGAAACTCCACCACGTTGTCGAGCATGGCCGAGTCGCTGCCGGTTTCGTCTATGATCGGGAAAAGCTTCTTCAGGTCCGCGCCAAAGACGTCCGACTCAAGCACCGCCTGGCGCGTCTTGAACCAGTTAACGTTACCCCGAAGTGTGTTTATCTCACCATTGTGCACCAGGTACCGATACGGATGCGCGCGTTCCCAGCTCGGAAACGTGTTTGTACTAAAACGCGAATGCACCACCGCAAGTGCGCTGGCAAAGGTGTGGTTCAACAGATCGGGATAATATTTTGCGACCTGCTCGGGGGTAAGCATCCCTTTGTAAACAAGTGTGCGCGAGGAAAGGCTGCAGACATAAAACTTATCCTTCGGCCTGAGCCCAAGCGCATGCACGCCACGTTCTACAAGCCTACGCACAACGTAAAGTTTGCGCTCGAACGCAACCTGATCGCTCAACTCAGCCGGTTTGGCAATGAACACCTGCCGCACAATCGGCTCGCCTGCAACTGCGCCCTGACCAAGTGTGCCATGTTCGGTCGGCACTGTGCGCCAGCCAAGCAGTCCTAAACCTTCGGCCTCTAAGACCTCTTCAAAAATTTCCTCGCATTTGTAACGCGCAATCGGGTCCGTAGGCAAAAACACCATACCAACACCGTACTGGCCCGGTTGCGGAAGTTGAATGCCGATGCTTGCGCATGCTTGCTTGAGAAACTCATGCGGCACCTGGACCAGAACGCCTGCGCCGTCACCGGTATTTGGTTCGGTAAGCGCGCCGCGGTGCTGTAGGTTGCTTAAGACACACAGTGCCTGCTGAACAATTTCGTGCGAAGCAACTCCTTTAATGTTTACAACAAACCCAACCCCGCAGCTTTCGTGCTCAAAAGCCGCGTCATACAACCCGTACCGGCGCTGCGGCAACACCAACTCCGACCCGCGCTCGATACTTTGCTCAGTCTGTTTGGCTTGCGCTGTCATGTGTAGCAAAACTTACACTGACCATAAATAGTTCAAATGCGCACCGGTTGCAAGTTTTTTCTTTCGTGCCAGCATAAATTGTAACCTGAATTCACGTTAATGCGACACTGTTGCGGCCTCGCATACGCGAAACACAACCATACAAAGATGCAGCCTGCCGCTGAAAATCCACAAAACCAGGTAAAGTGATGTAACAATTTTGGAATCGGCCAAGTTGCATCATGCAACCAGAGCACTTTCAAAAAATCCTGTAGCCGCTGTAGACCGCAAAAAACGCAAAGGTCGCTAAATGCCTGTTATTCTTGTTGTTTGTATTCTCTTGCGGCCACTGTTCGAAATGAATAACAACCATTTGGCACCTGCTTAGGCTTAAAACGCAGGCGAACACACAGGGTTGATGCGAGCAAAATTATCAGCTAACGGCTATTGATATAGCCGGTACGATTTTTTGTCCACAAAACCGCAACAACTCTAACCAAGCTATCCACCCTGCCCTTGAGCGGTTGTGTCAATAGCCGTCTCAGTCGCCTTAGACACGCAGCACACAACTCTCTCTTTGGCCGATAAATAGATAAACAACGCCCAATCCATCTGTTTCCGTCTAAGCTGCTTTGTCCGGATTGTCAAAGGCGAAACAACCAACAGGCAACAGCGGCTGATGTGTCACCAGGTATTCAATACCTTGAGTGCCTTTTTAACGTCGGAAACACGCAATATGATCAGCCCTCTCTTCTGGCGTGGACTAGTGGCTGAATAGCAGTATTCTATGTTGACGTTCGCCTCGGCAAGCTTATGTGCAATTTTGCCTAACGTACCGGGCTTGTTCGTACATTCGATCATAAGCACGTCGTCTTCAACAACGAGCGTGTTGTGTTCTTCGAACACGTCAAGTGCCTTGCTGTAATCACTGACAACCATACGTACAACCGAGTAATCAACTGTGTCAGTGCTGCAAATTGCGTGAATGTTAATGCCCGCCTTGGCAAGAACGTCACACACACGCGCAAGTGTACCCGGGCGATTGTCCAAAAAGATGGCTATTTGTTTGGTGATGTGCATATCTCCAGTTTGGTTTTTTGCCGTAAAATGCCACCGGCCAGATCCACCTTATGCCAGAGGCAAACACTGTGCCAAGGCAATTTTGCGCGAAAAGCGCTACTAAACACAACGGTTGGTACGCTCCAAAGCTGGGAACACAAGCAAAGCTGAACCGTGCAGCTGCAAAGGTTTACTAAGCACGAAAATTAGTTTTTCAACTGAAAAGTTGACGACTCCAACATTGGGCTGTAAAGTCACTGCCGGTCTGGCACATGAGCACAGCGACACTGGTTCTTGAAGACGGTTCGGTTTTCAACGGTACCGCATTTGGGGCGGCTACCGATACGGTATTCGAGCTTGTTTTCAACACAGCAATGACCGGGTACCAGGAAGTGATTACGGACCCGTCGTATCGTGGTCAGGGCGTGCTTTTCACCTGCACGCAAATAGGCAATGTGGGTGTTAACCCAGAAGACGTTGAATCTGGCGAACCACAGGTATCTGCCGTCGTTGTACGCGCGCTTAGCTCCGCAACATCGAACTGGCGAGCCGCCGGATCGTTGCCGGATTGGCTTAAAGCACATGGCGTGCCTGGGATTTCGGCGATCGATACCCGGCTGATTACAAGGAAACTGCGAGAAGGGGGAACAATGCGTGCTGCGCTTTCAACCACTGGCACGCCACCAGACAAGCTGCTTGAGATGGCGCGGTCATGGCCAGGGCTCGACGGGGTTGACACTGTGAAGTTTGTTACCTGCACAGCACCATACGAATGGACAGCTGACCCAGGACAACGGTGGGTACCGGTCAGCCGCGATGCTGCATCTGGATTTCGCGCCGGCAATGCAAAACCACACGTGGTGGTGATCGATTTTGGTGTAAAGCGTAGCATTCTGCGGCACCTGCTTGCACATGGTGCAAAGGTTACGGTTGTGCCAGCCACAACATCAGCCGAGCAGATCCATGCACTTAAACCAGACGGTGTGGTGTTGTCGAACGGGCCTGGTGACCCCGCCGGACTACCATACGCGGTCGAAACAATACACAAGCTGTTAAACAGCGGGGTGCCGATGCTTGGGATTTGCTTGGGACACCAATTGATCGGCCTTGCACTGGGTGGAAAAACACGCCGGCTCAAGTTCGGTCACCATGGCAGCAACCATCCCGTCAAAGACATGCGCACGGGCAAGGTCTGGATCACAGCGCAAAACCACAATTACCATGTTGATATAGAGACACTCCCTGAAAAGGTCGAGCTGACACATTTTAGTCTTAACGACGGGTCGCTGGAGGGGATGGTGTTTATGGACCGGCCCGTGTTCAGCGTACAATTTCACCCTGAAGCCGGGCCGGGCCCGCACGATGCTTTTGGTATTTTTGCCAGATTCTTTGAACTAATGCTCAAGGTCAGCCCAGTCCGCTAAATGCCCAAACGCACCGACATAAAGTCAGTATTTGTGATTGGCTCAGGACCGATCGTGATCGGGCAGGCAGCCGAGTTCGACTACTCGGGCACGCAGGCAATCAAGGCCCTGCGCGCCGAGGGTTACCGCGTGATACTCGTCAACTCGAACCCGGCGACAATCATGACCGACCCCGAGCTTGCGGATGCCACCTACATTGAGCCGCTGGTACCCGAAGCACTTGAAGCGATCATCGCGCAAGAACGACCGGATGCGCTTTTGCCGACTGTGGGTGGTCAGACCGGCCTAAACCTGGCAGCCGCATTGAAAGAGCGCGGAGTGTTGGACCGATACGGGGTTCGTTTGATTGGTGCATCAGTACAATCAATCCGGATAGCCGAAGACCGCGCGCTGTTCCGCAAGACAATGCTCGAGCACGGCATCCCGGTGCCTGAAGGTGGTGAAGCTGGTTCAGTCGAAGAAGCCAGTGTGCTAGCCGAACGGATTGGTTACCCCTTAATTGTGCGGGCGTCCTTCGCATTAGGTGGCACGGGCGCAAGCTGGGTCAACACACCTGCCGAGCTTGAGCCGGCCATCACAAAGGCACTGAATTCGTCTCCGATCCAGCGCGCATGGCTTGAGGCGTCAGTCCTGGGGTGGAAAGAATTCGAGCTTGAAGTCATGCGCGACAGCGCAGATAACTTTGTCGTGGTGTGCAGCATCGAGAACTTGGACCCAATGGGTGTGCACACCGGCGACAGTATTACAATTGCACCCGCACAGACACTTACCGACCGTGAATATCATGTACTGCGCAATCTTGCCCGGCGCGTTATGAGTGCCGTTGGGGTTGAGACCGGCGGCGCCAACGTGCAATTCGCCGTTAACCCGAAAGACGGGCGCGTTTTTGTAATCGAAATGAATCCTCGCGTGTCGCGCTCGTCGGCGTTAGCATCGAAGGCAACTGGATTCGCAATTGCCAAAGTAGCAACCTTGGTTGCCGTCGGGTACACGCTCGATGAAATCACAAACGACATCACGCGCCAGACTAAGGTGTCGTTCGAGCCGTCTCTTGATTATGTCGTCGTTAAAATCCCGCGCTGGGCGTTTGAGAAATTCCCGGGAGCCGACCGCACCCTAGGACCACAGATGAAGTCTGTGGGTGAAGTAATGGCGCTGGGGCGCACGTTTATCGAAGCGCTGCACAAGGCTGTCCAATCACTCGAAATTGGCGTCGATGCACTGGACGGTTCGGGCGAAAAGAAACCTGCACCTGCCCACGTTCCGTCGCCGGCGGAACTTGCTGTACCCGAGCCTAGCAGGCTTTTTGGTGTGTATCGTGCACTTCGTGCCGGGTTGGATGTACGCACTATTGCTGACGCAACAGGGTACGATCCGTGGTTTTTGCACCAGATGCTCCAGGTTGTCGCAATTGAGCGCGAGCTGAGCACACTTAAACCGGACGGCACAGACTCGGCATTGGCAGACGCACTGTACCGCGCCAAACGAATGGGCATGGCAGACACACACATCGCGCGGCTGTTGTCACGCCCGGGCAAGCAGTTCGACGCAATGGCAGTGCGTGCATTACGCGCACAATTGGGTGTCCGACCAACTTTCCTGCGGATTGATACCTGCGCAGCTGAGTTCGAAGCTGTTACACCTTACATGTACAGCACTTATGAAATGGCCGATGAAGCCCAGCCGACGCACCGGCGCAAGATCGTCATTTTGGGCAGTGGCCCGAACCGGATCGGGCAAGGGATTGAGTTTGATTACTGCTGTTGTCAGGCTGTGTTTGCGCTTCGCGAGCTTGGCTATGAAACAATCATGATCAACTGCAATCCCGAGACAGTCTCGACCGATTACGACACGGCAGACCGGCTATACTTTGAGCCGCTGACACTCGAACACGTGCTAAATGTGATCGAGCGCGAGCAACCTGTGGGTGTGATTGTGCAGTTGGGCGGGCAAACGCCGCTGAATCTTACGCGCGCGCTTGCTGCTGCGGGCGCGCCGATTATTGGCACCTCGCCCGATGCAATTGATCTTGCCGAAGACAGGCAACGTTTCGCCGAACTACTGCGCCGGCTCGATATTCCACAGCCTGAAAATGGAATTGCACGGTCAGCCGAGGAAGCGCGCACAATAGCAAAGCGGCTTGGATATCCACTGCTTGTGCGGCCATCGTACGTGCTGGGTGGGCGCGCAATGCGGATTGTTGAGGATGATTCACAGCTCGACCAAGTGCTCGATGAAGCCATGGCGGCTGCGCCAGAACAGGCAATACTCGTTGATCGGTTCGTTGAAGACGCATACGAAATTGACGTTGACGCTTTGGCCGATGGCGAACGCGTTGTGATCGGCGCAATTATGCAGCACATCGAGGAAGCTGGTGTACACTCGGGCGATTCGGCATGTGTGTTGCCGCCTTACCGCGTAAGCGCGTTCCACATCGAAATAATTCGAGAGTACACTCACAGGCTTGGGCTAGCCCTAGGAGTACGCGGCCTGATGAACGTGCAGTTCGCAATCAAAGACGACATTGTTTATGTGCTTGAGGTAAACCCGCGTGCTTCAAGGACTATCCCGTATGCTAGCAAGGCTGTTGCTGTGCCTATGGCACGAGTCGCAACCAAGATAATGGTAGGGCACAAACTTGCCGAGCTTGGGTTTACCGCCGAGCCGCGTTTAGATGGGTTTTTCGTCAAAGAAGTTGTGTTGCCATTCCGTAAACTACCTGGGAGCGATGCGTTGCTTGGGCCAGAGATGCGTAGCACGGGTGAAGTTATGGGGTGCGCCTCAAACTTTGGCCAAGCATTTGCCAAGTCACAGCTTGCTGCAGGCTCTGGTCTGCCGTTGCATGGTAATGCGTTGATCAGCGTCAATGACTTTGATAAAGGGCCCGCATTAAAGATAGCGCGCGATTTGCACCGGTTGGGGTTCGGTCTGTATGCCACACCAGGCACAGCCGAGTATCTGCGTCGGGCTGGGCTACCGGTTGAAACTGTAAACAAAGTTTCACAAGGCTCACCTCACGTGGCCGACCTGATCCGTGCTGGCAAGGTGCAACTTATCCTGAACACGCCCCGCGGCAAACAATCCCACACCGACGGCGTGCAAATCCGGCAGGCTGCAATTGCGATGGACGTTCCGTTGCTGACAACGCTTTCTGCTGCTGTGGCTGCGGTAGCTGGCATCCAAGCATTACGGACCAAGACGCTTCAATATCAAAGCCTACAGGCATTACACGGCAACTCCAAGCCCCATAAAACGGTCAGCGCAACCACAGAGCCAGCCATGCGCCCAACAGAGAGCCAAAAGATAGGCCAGCCTTAGTCAGGTTTGCAGACCTGTCCAATTGCACTCGCGCGCCGGAAAAGTGATGCGGCTCAAAGCAGCCGCCAGATAGTGCATTTAGAATTTGCAGTGTTTCGGGCGGCGTAGATAAAAAA
>FMSI01008930.1_pt1 | contig 40616 bp, 42 predicted proteins | sample 1504471 | NCBI WGS metagenome assembly FMSI01 (sample SAMEA4475357, study PRJEB15587) | soil metagenome | biome: Soil; feature: Field | place: India | collected 2015-03-11 | depth 0 m
CGCTTTTTTTGCTGGGATTTCACATACCATCCCGGGATTTGGGAACCCACTAGGGCGCCAAGAATTGCCATTAGGATTGACCTGTCGCTGGTGCTCCAGAGGATAAGGGCACCTAAAACCGCACACGCAACGATAATCAATATGTACTCACCAGATTTTAACTTTAAATCTGCGCGGGCAAGTTCTCGAGAGATCCGATCACCATAAGAGGTGCGTTGAACTTGGCGGTTCAGCCATTCGGTTAACATTTGCTTTCGTTCTTTTTTGGAGACCGCCTGGGCTTGTTGTACCTCAATATAACGCCCCAAGCGCTGTTCGACCAATGCCCGCTCGCTGACAATTGAGACCACAATCCCTATGAGAAGGAGCAGGAATGCCAGTCCCCCACCAAGGATAAGGACTAGGATCGAATTTACCATGGCTAACCCTTTCGCTTATCTGACACGCCTATCCATCATGCCGAAAATTGAGGGCGGAAGGTGAATACCGGCGGATTCAATTTTTTCCATGAATTTTGGCCGTAAACCGGTGGGGCGTAATCGCCCAACAACCTTGCCATTTTCATAACCGGTTTGCTCGAAGACGAAGAGGTCGGTCATTGTAATGACTTCGCCTTCCATACCTGTGATCTCGGAAATACTAACCACTTTGCGAGTGCCATCACGCATGCGTTCTTGATGGATGATCAAGTCTATTGCAGAAGCAATCTGTTCACGAATGGCTCGGCTGGGGAGGTCCATCCCGGCCATCATGGTCATTGTTTCGATGCGAGCGAGGGTATCGCGTGGGCTGTTCGAGTGGCAAGTGGTCATAGAGCCATCATGGCCAGTATTCATGGCCTGTAACATATCCAAAGCAGCTTCATCGCGGATCTCGCCGACAATGATGCGATCGGGTCGCATACGGAGGGCATTAATCACGAGCTGTCGGATTGTGATCTCACCCCGTCCTTCGATATTGGGTGGGCGAGATTCGAGAGTTACAACATGTTCTTGGCGCAACTGTAATTCAGCCGCGTTTTCAATGGTGATGATACGTTCATCGGGAGGAATAAAGCCTGAAAGCACGTTAAGCAAGGTGGTCTTACCGGAACCGGTGCCTCCTGAGATCACGATGTTTATTCTGGCTTTAACACACGCGTCTAAGAACTGGATGGCCTCGGGGGTGATGGAGCCAAATTGTATCAATTGGTCAACAGTAATGGGATTGCGAGCGAATTTACGGATCGTTATGACTGGCCCAACTAGTGATATTGGGGGAATCACAATATTGACACGCGAGCCATCGGGGAGGCGGGCATCCACGTAGGGTGAAGCCTCATCTACCCGTCGTCCTAACGGTGCGACAATGCGCTCAATGATGCGCATGACATGTTCGTTATCTTCGAAACTCATAGGAACTCGTTGGATTTTCCCGTGACGCTCAATATAGATATTGCGTGCGCCATTTACCATGATTTCAGTAATGGTATCGTCTTCAAGAAGTGGTTGTAGTGGTCCGAACCCCAATATTTCAGCCACAATCTGCTCGTACATTCGAGCCCGTTCAGGGCGGGAGAGCACAATGTTTTCTTCGCTTAGAATTTGCTCAAATAGTTCTTGAATGGTTCGCCGAACCTCTGCGACTTTTGTTACATCCATGGAAGGGTCAAGAGTTGAGAGCAATTTGTTTTGGACGCGGTTCTTCAAATCCTGATAGGTATCAGCGGCGGTGGGTTGGAGCGTCGTTGGAACCCGCTTGATTGGCGCAGACGAGGGTCGGGTCGGGCCACCTTGATCTTGGTGATTATTGGGGCTCGAGCCTTCGCTGGTAAGTCTTCTTAGAAGAGACATGGCTCAACTCCTATTCTCTGTTCAGAGAGGATTTGCTTGATATTGCTTCAGCATGAGATGTTTTTTGTTTTATTAAGTCGGATAAGGTTAAAATCGCTTTGCTGACCGCTGACGTCTTATCCTCAAGGACAAAAGGTCTCCCTTTGAGGATAGAGTTAAAAACGATGCGCTCGTCTAACGGAATAACCGCCTCGACAGCATGTTTTAAACTCTTGCTCACCCGGTTGGGGTCAATGTTAATGCGCTTGTCATAGGCATTTAGCACGATCAAAATTCGCTCCCGCGGAAGGTTTGAGGCATCAGCAAGTGCAAGGAATAAGTTGATGTTCTTAAGGGAGGTTAAGTCCTGAGTAGCGACAAGAACAATGAGGTCGGCGTTTTCTAAGGCGACTTGAGTGACTTCGCTCAGGTAAGAAGAGGTATCCACAACAACAAACTGATACATTGATTTTAAAAACTGCAGCAGTTTGCCAAAATGGTTGCTGCTAATCTCCAGTGCCATTTCTGGTTGGGGCGGAGCCACAAGTACGTCAAGTTGCGACTCCTTGTGTTTAATTGCAACGCTTTCAACAATCTCGGGGTCGAGATCGTCAACTCGGATAGCAAGATCAACGACGCTGTTTCTCGACCTCTCATTTAAGATTAGCCCAACGTCGCCAAATTGCAAATCACCATCAACCAGAATCGTGGCTGAGCCTTCTAATTGCAAAGAAACTGCTAAGTTTGTAGCAACGACCGTTTTTCCAGTTCCTCCTTTGGGACTGTATATAGTAATGATTTTTCCCTGTTGGCCCCAGAGAGGTGTCTTTACAGAGGGTTCAACAAGAGGGCCGGTAACGACCTTTTTCTCTTCAACCGCCATTACTCCGGCTCTTTTTACTGCCGCAATAAGTTCATCAATATCAGGCGGTTTAGAAAGAAAATCACGCGCCCCCGCAAGCATAGCGCGACGCATGTACCCCGGATCGTTTTGTACGGAGAGAATAACGACCTGACAGAATGGTACCTTACGGCGAATGGCTTCAGTTGCAGTGATGCCATCCATGTCTGGCATGTTGATGTCCATAATGACGACGTCGGGTCGGCTGCCTGAAGCCATTTCAATGGCTTCACGCCCACTACTTGCTGTTCCAATGACTTCTATTGTGGGCTCAAGCCGAAGCGCACGCTGAATCGTCTCACGCGTTTCTGGGATATCGTCTACAATCAAAACCTTAATTTTCTCAGTTATCGACATACAGCTCCTAAAGGGTGGACCAGTAATTATGGGGCTGGTGTTGGCATGATCTCACTCGGGAGAAGGGGATACTCTAATTTATCAACACGAGGCTCAACTGCAAAGGGAAGTTTTGCAGGAAGGGGTATATTTTTCTGATCCATTAAGTACTGAAGCGTGACCGCATCGGTAACAATGGGTTTGGTATCCGTTGGATTGCGAAGGGCAAGGTTGATCTTTATCCCTTCAAGCATCATGAAGTTTAGTATGACCGCGTCTTCCGGACTAACAACCAGGGTTACAGAGTCGGGTAATGACGTTGTTGTGGTTGTTGGGGTAGTTTGACCTGGTTGAGGTGTGGGTGAAGGTTGTTGTTGAGCAGCGGCAACCTGTGGAGATGAAAATGCTCCCAAACGCAGAACAACAGCATCTTGGATGATGGTTTGGCAGACTAAGCGCGGGCGTTGGGGTTCAGAGGGTACTGCATATAAAGATTGGTTGAGCGTGGGATCGAGTTCCGTACGTCCTTGATCGTTAAGGATGCTGCCATCAGGAAAACCGGTGGTTATAGATTCGGGTTCATTGACGGGACCCGGTTGAAGTAATTGAGGAAGTTTATTAGGAAGTCGAGATTGGAATTGCTGATCCACATCTACCAGCAGCATACAGCCAATGACCATGACATGGTCTCCGGGTTGAAGCGCATAGGAGACAGAGGTTAGGCTGGAAACTGGAATGGGAAGGGCAACAAATTCTTTAGGAATATCAAATGAGACAATGGAGCCCGCTCCGGGTTCAACCAACGCCCCTGGTGTGAGGGGAATGCCGCGCTCCAGGTCATACTTAGCACGTTTTCCATATACTGATTCGATCTCCGTAATAAAAGTGCCTTCAACCAATTGTTCGCGGGGGTAAGGGATAGTGGTCACACTTCCCTCTGTGATTTCGCTCCCGCGTGCAATAAACTGAGTGGTGATGACAATGTTGACCAGATTTTGAGGGGTAGGGGTTGCCTGAGGCTGGGCCTGACCCGGTAACCCCCCTTGCATTTGTAGCCAGATGTAAGCAGCAACGACAACGACTAAAAGAATAAGGGCAATCAATATAATGATCAAACCACCGCGCCTAGCCATTTTATCGCCTCCATAGTGGGGAATTGCGGTTTTCTCGTTGCGTTTGAGTTGATAAAATCATTATACGGCAATTTGTGAAAAAGATATCACTTTAATTCCCACCCTTTGTGATTCAAAAGGAGAGAATGTTTAAGGGATAACCGCCTTAATTTGACCAATGGCATTGTTATAGAGGCTTTCTAAATTTGTCCCAAATAGTGAAAGCACCAGAATGACCACCAAGGCCACGAAGACCAGAATTAAGGCGTATTCAGCCAAACCTTGGGCTTTTTCTGAGTTCAAGAAATTCATGCCACTTTACCTCCACCCAAATTACCCTAATGCTCATTATACATATTGTGGGGGTCAGTACAACCCCTTTGACATTTCAGAATGCTAACAATTAAGGTGACTTGTAAGGTGACTTGCACATAAACATGACCAATCTACCCCGGGAGTTCTTGCATCCCGGGGTAGATTGGTTGCCTTTTTTTCTGGAGAGATTTACTTTGGCCTCTTAGATGGAACCCATGATTTGGCTGAAAACGTTGCCGATGGCAGGGCCGAGCAGGGCGAGGACAACAATAACGACGACTGCTACTAAAACAAGAATCAACGCATATTCAACCAGCCCTTGGCCCTTTTCCTTGGGAGCAAACAACATCGCAATTCACCTCCTTCCTTTTTGGGGATAATCTTGGTTTCATTATAGGATAATCGCACCTGAAAGTAAAGTGGTATTCTTTGCAACTTCCTTACAAAAATCTAATTTTTTATCAAGGCCGGCATTCTTGGGTGGGGTTATCTTTTTTGAAAAAAATGGGATGAACAGGATTGGTGAAAAACCAATCCCTGGTTGTAGTTTTTTCACCGCCTTTGCTGGCCATTCAACTTGACAATTTGATGAAGGGCAATTGCTCTTCGATGTATTTAGCCCTATAATCAAAGTAACGATCATGTTCTGCAATAGGCACCTAAAGCAAAAGGAGGCACGATGAGCGATATTTATGATCGTGTTAAGGGCGATCAAAACATTTTCAACCAATTGTTGAGCCGTATTCCGGGGTTTGCGGGTTATGTGGAGCGGGCCCAACGTAGAGTGGCCGACAAGATGCTGCGGGAAGCGCTTGCGAACCACTTCGAAGCGCTGTGGCAGCGGGTTTCTGCTGTGCAACGGGCGCTTTTGGGGGAGGGGGAACTGGAACTAGTGGACGATATGGAGCAGGCCTCATTAAAACTTCGCCAATTCATTGATCGGCTTAGAACGGCGGCTTACGGCTATACCGGGTTCTTCGATGCGGTGCGTATTCGTCCAGAGGACCTGGAAAGGGTATATGCCTATGACCTGGCGTTGGTCAATCTAGAGGACGAAGTGGCGCGTGCGCTGGATCATGTCGAGGCGTCTATTGGCGGCGAGGGATTGGGTGCGGCGGTGCGAAACCTTATCGCTGTAGCGCAATCTTGTTTGGACACCTTTGAAAAACGGGTTGAAGTGATGTTGGGGATTTCTCCCACAACTTCGGAAACCACCCAGTAGACCCACACCAATTACTTAGGATGCAAGAAGGAGAAATCAGATGGCAAGAATATTCGATGTCGTTGAATACCCCAGTGAGATGGTGGATGAAATCGTGCATCGTTTCCCTGAAGAAGGGGTGGCAGATCTGCGCATAGGGTCGCAAGTGATCGTCCGCGAATCGCAGCGAGCCGTGTTCTTCCGTGATGGGCGGGCTTTGGATTCTTTTGGCCCGGGGCGGCATACGATTACCACTGCTAACATCCCTTTGCTGATTGATTTCCTGGGGAAGGCGTTTAACAACCGTACGCCGTTCACTGCTGAGGTTTATTTTGTCTCCATGCGTGAATTTGTGGATCGAAAGTGGGGTACACCCCAACCGATTCTGGTGCGCAATCCTGGCATGGGATTGGGGGTAGCGCTTCTGCAGGGATTTGGTACCTATTCGTTTCAAGTAAAAGATGCCCAGCAATTTGTGACGCAGGTGGTGGGGGCTCAAAAAGTATATCGTATGTCTGATATTGAAGATCGTTTGCGGGCGATCCTTCTCTCCAAATTGCAGGATTTGCTGGGTGAAACGGCGGCTAAACGTCCGGTAACCGATCTAATTGGGTTAACCGAGGAGATTGGTGCTGGCGTTAGAGCCAAAGCACAAGATGATTTTTCTGCTCTGGGTCTAACCCTCAAAACATTTTATATCGCCAACCTGAAACCCTCTGAAAAATCAGCGGAAGAATTACGAGCAATGGGGGTGTTGGACTTACAAACCTACACCCAATTACAGGCTGCAGATGCCCTACGGGATGCGGCTCAGAACCCAAGCGGTGGCGCAGGGTTAACCGCAGGTATTGGGGCTGGCATAGGTTTGGGGAATGTGATTTCGCAATCCCTTCAAGGCGCCGGACAAGGCAGTGGGGAGGGGGGAAAACCCGCTGGAATTCCTGAAGTGATGACCCCGGCTGAGGCGGCAACGATATTACGCGTCTCGGAAGAGGATGTTTTGGCTGCGATTCAGTCTGGAGAACTAAAGGCGAAAAAGATCGGGAATGCTTATCGGATCAGCCGCCAGGCCTTGGAGGAATTCCTCAAAGGTTGAGGGTTGCCCTTGTATAAATGGGACTAGCCCGGCGGAGCAAATTTCTGCCGGGCTGGTTAGCGTTAGAAAGAAGATAAGGATATAATGGGCTCGCCAATTCATGCTTAATGGGGTCGAATGATCTATGAATCTACACGAGTATCAATCCAAACAAATCTTTGCACGCTTTGGTATCCCGATTCCTCGCGGTAAGGTCGCGCTTAACTCTAATGAAGTTAAACATATCGCCGAGGAATTAGGTGGAAAAGTGGTCATTAAATCCCAAGTGTTGGTAGGGGGACGAGGTAAAGCGGGTGGAATTCGATTGGCACGATCCCCAGAAGAGGCAGAGGAACTGGCGACTCTTATTTTGGGCATGGAGATTAAGGGTTTGCCGGTGCGCAAAGTATTGGTAGATGAGGCTGTGAGTATTGAGCGCGAACTTTATTTGGGCATTACCAACGACCGCACTGCGAGGTGTCCGGTCATGATGGCTTCGGCGGAGGGAGGCGTGGATATTGAGGAAATTGCCCGTCGCTCTCCAGAAAAAATTATCAAGGTGTATATTGATCCCTTAATCGGATTACGCGATTATCAGTCCCGCGATCTTGCCGTCGCTATGGATCTGCCACGGGAGTATTGGAAGACATTTACCGGCATTGCGGAGGGTCTGTGGCGAGTGTATACCGCTCATGATGCAACTCTGGTGGAGATCAACCCTCTGGTCATTACCGCAGATAAGCGCATGTTAGCCTTGGATGGGAAGATGAGCATTGATGATAATGCGCTTTTCCGCCATCCCGATCTGGCCGAGATGCGTGACCCCGATGTGGAGGCGCCGGCAGAAGTTGAAGCCCGCAAATACGGTCTTTCGTATATCAAACTTGAGGGTGAAATTGGGTGCATGGTCAATGGGGCAGGCTTAGCCATGGCAACCATGGATATCATCAAGCTACACGGGGGGGAGCCGGCCAATTTTCTGGATATTGGTGGAGGGGCGGGCGCCGATAAAGTAGCGGCGGCGCTGCGTATCATCCTTTCTGATCCCAAGGTGAGGGTGGTGCTCATTAATATTTTCGGTGGGATTACGCGTTGTGACGAGGTTGCACGGGGTATCTTAAGTGCTCTGTCAGAGGTCAAACCAAAGGTGCCTATGGTAATACGCTTAGTAGGTACCAATGCGGAAGAAGGGCGAAGGATGTTAGCGGATGCCCATATGATAACCGCCGAAACCCTGGTTGAAGCCGCTCAAAAAGCCGTAGCCGTTAGCAAAGGAGATTTGATCTATGAGCATCTTGATTAACCGCAAATCTCGGGTTTTAGTCCAGGGAATTACAGGACATGAGGGGTCTTTCCACACCCAACAGATGTTTTCTTATGGTACGAATGTGGTAGCCGGAGTGACACCGGGTAAAGGTGGGGAATGGGTCTTAGATGGCAAAATTCCTGTATTCGACTCGGTTAAAGTTGCCGTAGAGGCTACGGGTGCCGATGTCAGCGTGATTTTTGTTCCGGCTCGTTTTGCGCCAGATGCTATTTTTGAAGCGGCGGATGCTGGAATTGGCCTTATTTTCTGTATTACTGAGGGTATCCCAATCCAAGATATGATGCGCGTGACGCGCTGTTTGGAGCAGAAGCAAGTGCGTTTGATCGGGCCAAATTGCCCCGGCGCACTGACTCCGGGTGAATCCAAGGTGGGAATTATTCCCGGCCATATTGCGTTGCCTGGAAGCGTGGGGGTGGTTTCGCGTTCAGGTACGTTGACGTACGAAGTGCTCTATGCCTTGAAAATGAAGGGGGTGGGGGTAAGCACTTGTGTGGGTATCGGTGGAGATCCGGTGCGTGGGACAGATTTTATTGATGTCTTGTCGTTGTTTGAGGCCGATCCCTACACGGAAGCGATAGTATTAATTGGGGAAATTGGGGGTAATGATGAAGAACGCGCTGCGGAATATATTGCCCGCCACGTCACTAAACCAGTGATAGGGTTCGTTGCCGGTCGCTCTGCCCCGCCCGGGAAGCGCATGGGACATGCAGGTGCGATCATTGAGGGAGGAGCAGGTACAGCGGACCGAAAAATTGCTGCCCTAGAGGCAGCCGGGGTACGAATTGCTCAACACCCTGAGCAGGTGGCTGAGTTAGTTGCACCTTATTTAGGAAGGTAATGCGATCTTTGGGATGAAGGGTGCTAGGCACGGAAGTAATAATTCTGCTTCCGTGCCATTTTACTTATTGCTTTTTATGTGTTTCGATGTAACGCACGGCGTCGGCCACGGTCTTGATTTGGCGTGCGTCTTCATCCGAAATGGCCAAATCGAACTTTTGACTGAGACCATCAATTAGGAAGAATTGGTCCATAGAATCGGCTTTGAGGTCTTCGATAATGCGCGTCTCAGGGGTGATTTCGCTGGGATCAATTTTCAGGACGTCAGCGATCACCGCTTTGACCTCTTCAAATACATCGCTCATTGCAACCTCCCAGGTCTCTAAGGTTGCAGTAATTGTAATTCGGGATTAGAAGGTGTCAAGATAATTGCTTCTGCATCCTAACCCAACACTAAAGAGGATTAGGAACTTAATCTGGGTGTACAATCTTTGCCTAAGCAGGATGGGTTTTCTTACCCTTTTCCTTTGGTATACTCAAACACACATCCTCTGGTAGGTGACCATGCAGGGACATGATCCTGATTTACAACCTCGCAAAGTAGACCATATTCGGATCAACCTTGAAAAGGACGTCCAGTCGGCCTTGAGCAATGGTTTGGATGCCTATGCATTTGAGCATGTGGCTTTGCCCGAACTGGATTTTGAAGCCATAGACTTAAAAAGCGAATTTTTGGGGAAACCTCTGGGAGCACCACTCTTAATCTCTTCCATGACCGGGGGCACATCTGAAGCCGAGGTGATAAATTTGCGTCTGGCTGAGGTGGCGGAACGTTTTGGTTTGGCGATGGGCGTGGGCTCTCAAAGGACAGCGTTTCAGCATCCTGAGAGCGTGGAGTCCTTTCGGGTTAGGCGTGTTGCGCCTTCTATTCTCTTGTTTGCCAATTTGGGCGCGGTGCAACTTAATTATGGTTTCACCTCTGTGGACTGCCGCCGGGCGGTTGAGATGATTGAGGCGGATGCCCTGATTCTGCACCTAAATCCGCTTCAGGAGGCACTACAGCCAGAGGGCAATACGCGTTTTAGTGGCCTGCTGAGAAAAATAGAGGTCGTCTGTAAGGAAGTGGGGGTACCGGTGATCGTGAAAGAAGTGGGCTGGGGCATCTCTGCTCAAGTGGCTCGGCGTCTAGCCGATGTCGGCGTGGCAGCAATTGATGTGGCAGGGGCAGGAGGAACCTCGTGGTCGCAGGTTGAGATGTACCGCATGCCGGACGAACGACGTGCGCGGGTGGCGGCCTTGTTTCGTGATTGGGGCATTCCCACGGCACACGCTTTGGTGGCGGTGCGGAATGCCGTTCCCGAACTTCCTTTGATCGCTTCAGGGGGAATTCGTCATGGCCTAGATGTGGCTAAATGTATTGCGTTGGGTGCCTCTCTAGTTGGCATGGCGGGACCTTTTTTGAGAGCAGCGGCCCGCTCCACAGATGAGGTGATGGGCTTGGTGGAAGAAATCTTGCTTGCGCTGCGCATCGCCATGTTTGGCGTGGGGGCGGGCACGATTTCGACGCTTCGTTCTGTATCACTGATCCAAAGGTGATTTAACCATGAATGCATTTTCACCTTTTTTCTCACAATATCGTCCCAGGTTAGAGGCTTTGTTACAAGAGATTTTGGATTACCCAATCCTTAAAGACTATCCTGGTATGGCAGCAATGCTGCGTTATCACATGGGATGGGAAGGCGAGGGAGCAGGCCAGGAGGCGCAAGGGAAACGCCTCCGTCCCCTGCTGTTACTTCTGATCGCAGATGCGGTGGGTGGTGATTGGGAAAGGGCTCTGCCAGCGGCAGCGGCAGTTGAACTGTTACATAACTTTTCCCTCATCCATGATGATATTGAGGATCGAAGCCCCTTGCGTCGAGGCCGTCCTACGGTCTGGGCGCGATGGGGGGAGGCGCAAGCCATCAATGCTGGCGATGCCATGTTTGCGATAGCCTTTATGGCACTAAACAGACTACAACATGTTCTAAGCCCGGACAAGTATTTTCGCTCCCAATCATTGTTTGTCGAAACCTGCTTGCGACTAACCGGGGGGCAGCATCTTGATATTGCTTTTGAGCAAGATCGCGAAATCCCATTGGAACACTATTGGACCATGATTGCTGGGAAGACGGCGGCGTTGATCCAGACGTGTGCCCATTTAGGTGCGCTCATTGGGGGTGCGGAAGAATCCGTGCAACATGCCTTTGCGCAATATGGAAATGCTTTGGGTTTGTGTTTCCAGGTTGTGGATGACTGGCTGGGGATTTGGGGTAGTACGGCTTTGACCGGAAAATCCACCGAGAGCGATCTGGTGAGTGGGAAAAAGACGCTTCCGGTTGTGTTAGGTTTAGTCCGCAATGGACGTTTTGCGCAGCGTTGGCGCGAAGGACAAATTCAACCCCATGAGGCCCCTGTCCTGGCTCAATGGCTAATTGAAGAGGGTGTTCAGCGTCAAACGGAACTCGAAGCCGACAGACTCACTCAAGAGGCTTTAGAGTGGCTGGAAAGAACCGGGTTAGAGAACGAGGCCATGGTAGCCTTAAGGGAGTTGACACATGCCTTGCTGAGTCGTCAGCAATAGCAAATTACTGATCGTAAAAGTAAATCAAGGAGGAAGACTCACGATGAACGCGAATGTGTATGCAGCAGCCGAACTTTTAGATGGTGATGGCATTGATACTCAGGCTATTCAGGAGAGCGTGCGCCGAATGTTGATTGCATTTGGTGAGGATCCAGATCGCCAGGGACTGCTGCGCACCCCTGAACGGGTGGCAAACATGTATGAGGAATTACTGGCGGGTTACCGTGTGGATCCGGTTGAACTGATTAATGAGGCTATCTTTGATGTCAATTATGACGAAATGGTCGTGGTACGGGATATTGAATTTTATAGCCTGTGTGAGCACCATATGTTGCCTTTCATCGGGCGCGCGCATGTGGCTTATATTCCCAAAGGTAAGGTGATCGGTCTTTCCAAGATTCCGCGGGTCGTGGACATGTTTGCGCGGCGGTTACAGGTTCAGGAGCGAATGACCCGCCAAATCGCGGATTTCCTAAATGAGGTTTTACACCCTATGGGTGTGGCGGTGGTGGTTGAGGCTATTCATATGTGTGCCATGATCCGAGGCGTCAAGAAGCACAACTCACGGATGACGACCTCAACCATGCTGGGTGCATTTCGCACCAGCATGGCGACGCGGATGGAGTTTTTAGACAACATCTCGCGCAGTGCTGAGCCTCTGCATATTTAACGCAGGCGACTTAGATGGTGCAAATCACTGCGCACAAAAGCAGAGGAGGCCGAACGCAGTCGTTGGGCAATTTCAGCCAGACTTTCACTATTGGTGGAACGGCTGAGATCTGGACGTAATTCTGCCAGCGGCAGCGCAATAAAGTCGCGTTGCCATACATTATTGTCCAGGATCTGTTCATCATAGATAAGGATATCCAAGTCTATGGTGCGTGGAGCATTCTTATCAGAAGTGCGAACACGTCCTAAGGCCTGTTCGATTGGGGCTAGAATTTGATTTTTGAGCGCTTCCAAATCAAGGGGGGTCGAGAGCCAAACGACGGCATTTAGGAAGCGTGGTCCGGGTGAGCCCACGGCCTCGGTCTCCCAAATACTGGAAATGGCGTTTACCACACAGGATTCCTTCAGGCGCTCAATGGCTGCGGCAATATTGACCTCAGGCTCGATGTTGCTGCCTAAGAGGATATAAGCCTGATGCATCGCTGGGTTGGTTTTTGAGTCCCGGAAGCGCTCAATTTCTACACCCACCGAACGGGCAAAGCGTACGGCGCCCGGTTTTTCAACCCTCACCCGCACTCCCACAACAGCGGGCTCTTCCAGGCACAAACGCGCAATATCGGCGGCGAGGGCTTCAACCGTATAGCGTCCCGCGCGCTCGACGTAAGCCGTGATTTTCTTGGCTATCGTTCGATAGTTGATGCAGTCTTCGATGCGGTCTGTTTCTGCGGCCTGGCTGACATCCCCAAACAATGCCAGATTAATCAGAATATCTTGAGGTTGGGCGCGCTCGCGATCACTGATGCCGATGATACCGCGGACCAGTAGGTCGTGAATGAACGTAATATCCATAAACGTACTCCTGGCAGAGAAAATCAAACTAGATGGCGTCCACCATCGAGGTGGATGATTTCACCGGTGATATACATAGGGGCATCTAAAAGAAAGATGAGGGTTTGCTCAACTTCTTCGATCGAAGCCCAGCGTCGGGCAGGGATAGAGGTTAGCAAATCATCCTTGACGTTTCCGTCACTAGGGGGGAGGATGGCACCCAAGGCAATGCCGTTAACCACAATGCGCGGTGCTAAGGCAAGTGCCAGGCTGCGCGTCAATGCCGCCAGCGCGGCTTTACTGATCATATAGGCAAGATGGTCGCTTCCCGGTCGTAAGGCTCGCCAGTCGAGGATATTGATGATGCGGCCGCTTTGGGATGCGGGGAGAAGTGCCGCAAAATGACGGCTAAGAAGGAACGGTGCGGTTAAGTTGATATTTAAGTGGCGTTGCCATGTCTCTAAATCTGTTTGCCAGAGGTCACGATTTTCAAAAATAGCCGCATTGTTTACTAAGCCATCAAGCGGCGCCAGTTCCCAGGCTTGGTTGAGGAGTGATTCTGCGGTTGTGGGATTGGAAAGATCACCCTCAATCACCCAGGCTTTAACCCCCAAGTTTCGGGCGAGTTCGGCCACCTCGTTTGCTTCGGCAGGGGAATGCCCGTGATGAATCACAACATTTCCCCCTTCTTTGGCAATGGCCAGAGCAAAAACCCGACCCAGGCGGCGTGCGGCACCAGTAACCAGGAATGTTTTACCCAAAAGGCGCATGCATTACTCCCTATCAATGAGTTTAATCCGTTTGGAGATCTGAAACAGGCTGATCAGCAGGACCAACCAAGCGATGAATTGAGCCTGACGGAAGATCCCTAAAAGAATTGCCGAATCACCTCGAAATGGCTCGATAATCAATCGGACTAAGGCGCTCATCCCAATAAAAGCCCAGAATTGAAACCCTTCGGGTAAGTTGTAACGCGAGGTCCGCAAGATGAAAATTGCAACGCCTAGAGCCAAGATAAAGGCATAGACTTGGGTGGGATGGCGGCATGCATTCCATAGATGAATACACCAGGGGGCTTGTGTGGGAGCACCGTAGGCATCACCTGAGGCCAGATTGGCAAGATGAACCGTACTGGCAAAAACCGAAGCAGGAGGGGTTAGTTGATCGAGCGTTTTCCAGAGTTTCAGGCTGTGGCGGTGGCCGTAAACCAACGCCGCTAAAAAGGCGGCTAAAGTCCCTGCTGGAAGATCAAGCATATTGGGGGATGGAGTAAATAGGGCGAGGGGATCGCTCATGAAGGCGGAGATGTTCTGCACCGCGTAACCTAAACGAGCCCCCATAATGCCCGCGATGAGCGCCGTCAACACTAGATTTTCGTAGAGAGAGAAAGAGGGTGAGGCGGTTGGGTATTGCTTTTCTCCCACCCAAAGTGCTATCCATAGACCGGCAAGAAGGATCAAAATAGACGTGTTGATTGAAAGGGGGCCGATGTGGAGGATCGGAAACATTGAAATTACCCGCTATTTCTGATGATTTAGGATTTGCTCAATCTCGGAGCGCAACCAAACGGCTGAAACGGGACCGCCTATCATCATGGTACGAATGGTCTTGTCGCGTTCTAATAGGAACGTTGTGGGAAAGGCTTGAATTTGGTAAGCGCGGCTTACCTTTCCATCAAGATCGAGCACAATTGGAAAAGTTATATTGTTTTCTTTTACAAACTGATGGATGTCGGCGAGATTATCCTGAAAAGTAGCATTAACGGCGATAAACAGCACCTGGTCAGGTTCAAATTCGCGACTGAGGCGCTCGAATGTGGGCATTTCGGCGCGGCAGGGCGGGCACCAGGTAGCCCAGAAGTTTAGGACAATAACCTGGGCTTGGATTTGGGCAAGATCGAGAGTCTCTCCGTTGAGTGTGGTGAGTGAGAATTGTGGCGCAGTAAATCCAATTTGGGGCGCGACGCGTTGGTCATGGTGCGGCGGAAACCAATAGGTTGAAAAACCCACCCACAACAAACTAAGCAGAATAAGGCTAGCCTTAAAAAAATTCCAGAACTTGTGTAAACCGTAGCGCATATTGTTATGCTATTGGCAAATTATGGCGATGTCAAGGCAGAGTTAAAGCCTAGGGTTTGACGATACAGTTAATCCAGTGACAATGTTGGGTCTTGATAAATTGGAGTGATGTGGTAAAATATAGATACCCCTCCCCCTGGGGAGGGGCTAAGAATGGAGCCGCGATGCGAAATCCAGAAGTTATTGCCCGTTTGAAAACTGCCGAGGGTCACTTGCGCGGGATTCAGCGCATGGTGGAAGAAGGAGTCTATTGCATTGATATTATTCGTCAAATCCAAGCGGTGCAGGCCGCCCTGGATAAAGTGAGTGCCATGATCTTGGAGGATCATCTTCATTCCTGTGTCATTTCAGCGATACAGGGTGAAGACCCTCAGGAACGAGAACGCGTTCTAAAGGAAATTGTCGAAGTCTTTAATGCCACTAATCTTACCCAACGGAGGTAAAAACCCATGTCCGAGGTTGAGTTCTTTGTTCCGGCGATGCATTGTGCCCATTGCGTTCACACGATCAAAATGGAGTTAGGGGAACTGGATGGCGTTCAGGCGGTTGAAGCCGATTTGACAAGCAAGAAGGTTCGCGTCAAGTACGAAGCCCCGGCATCCCCAGAGAGTATTGCCAAACTGCTCGAGGAGATAAATTATCCTCCGCAAAGAATTTAGGGGTTGAGGTTTTACAACCTCGGGGCGAGAAAAACGCCCTGAGGTTGCTTATCGGAGGTCATTATGGAAAAAACACAACAGGTGGTGCTACCCATTACCGGAATGACATGCGCCAATTGTGTTGCAACCATTGAGCGTAATTTGAAGAAAGAAAAAGGGGTAAACCACGTTGCCGTCAACCTGGCTTCGGAGCGTGCTACGGTGATCTTTGATCCGGCCCTAACCCGGTGGGAGGATTTGGTTGCACGCGTAGAACGGGCTGGTTATGGTGTGGCAACCGCTGAGGTTCAATGGCCGATTGAGGGATTGAGCGATGATAACGATGCTCGCCGACTGGAACGCACCTTGGCACAATTGGTTGGGGTGCGTGAGGTTCACGTGCTTTACCCGGCGCGGCAGGTGATTGTCCGTTATATCCCTACGTTGATCAGTCAGCAGGAAATTCGCCACATCGTTCGTCAGGCCGGTTTTAACGTAGTTGAAAGTACGGGGGAGTTTCAGGACGCTGAGGCTGAAGCCCGCCGCAGGGAGGTGGCGCTCCAAAAGCGCTTGTTGGTAGTAGGGGTAGTGTTTACTCTGCCCCTTTTCCTGTTGGCTATGGGGCGGGATTTGGGGCTATTGCCGATGACGTGGGCCCATTCTCCTGGATTGGATTGGCTTCTATGGGTGCTGGCAACTCCGGTTCAATTTTATGTGGGTTGGCAATACTATCGGAATGGGTACAAGGCACTGCGAAATGGTGCCGCCAACATGGATGTCTTAATCGCAATGGGATCCTCGGTGGCTTATCTCTATTCGGTAGCGGTGGTTTTAGGGTGGCTCAAGGGACACGTGTATTTTGAGACAGCGGCTGTGATTATCACCTTGGTGCGCCTGGGCAAGTACTTAGAAGCCCGTGCCCGCGGAATGACCGGAGAAGCCATCCGCAAATTAATGGGGTTGCAATCCAGGACAGCACGAATCCTTCGGGAGGGGCACGAATTTGAGATCCCTATCGAAGAGGTTCAAATTGGCGACATTGTCCTGGTTCGGCCTGGGGAACGTATCCCGGTGGATGGTGTTGTCCTCGAAGGACATTCAACGGTAGACGAATCGATGTTGACCGGTGAATCTCTACCGGTGGTGAAAAAACCGGGGGATAACGTAATTGGGGGGACGTTGAATAAGCAGGGATTCTTAAGGTTTGAGGCCACGCGTGTAGGAAAGGATACCGTTCTGGCGCAAATTGTGCGTTTGGTACAGGAAGCCCAAGCGAGTAAAGCCCCCATCCAGCGCTTGGCAGATCGTATTTCGGCGGTATTTGTGCCTCTCGTTATCTTGATCGCACTGATAACATTTGGCATCTGGTATTTCTTTGTGCCCATTCCGGGCGATCCAAATGCTACCTTTGCTCGTGCTTTGATCCATATGGTGGCGGTATTGGTGATTGCCTGCCCATGCGCTTTGGGGTTGGCGACACCCACGGCGGTCATGGTAGGTACTGGCAAAGGGGCGGAACTGGGTATCTTGTTTCGCAATAGCGAAGCCTTGGAGCGGGCCGGACAGGTTGATGTAGTCGTGTTGGATAAGACGGGAACGCTAACTCGGGGGCAACCCCAGGTGACCCAAATCTTTCTTATTCCAGATAATCCTCTGGTCAAAGATGAAAACCGTTTACTTCAATTAGCGGCCAGTGTGGAACAGGTGAGTGGGCATCCATTGGGTGAGGCCATTGTGGCCGAAGCAAATGCGCGAGGTTTGCGCCTGGAAAACCCGGCTGGTTTCACGGCGGACATTGGGCAGGGCGTCGAGGCGGAGATCCAAGGTCACCGGGTCATGATAGGAAGTCCGGGGATGTTTCAGCGGCGTGGGCTTTTTCTCAACGGGCTCGAATCGGTTGTGGATAAGATTAAGGCAGAGGCTCAAACGCCGGTGCTGATTGCCGTGGATGAAGTTCCTTGTGGAGTTATTGGGATCGCTGATACCTTACAAGAGGGGGCTTTGGAAGGTGTGCGTGCATTGCGTGATTTGGGCTTACGCGTGGTAATGTTGACGGGTGACCAGCGTTCGACCGCATTAGCGATTGCAACCCAGGTCGGCATCGAAGAGGTTATTGCCGAGGTTTTGCCACAGCATAAGGCGGATGCAGTCAAATCTCTACAGCAACAGGGGCATATTGTAGCCATGGTGGGGGATGGAATAAATGACGCACCGGCCCTGGCCCAGGCCGATGTAGGGATTGCAATTGGCACGGGTACAGATATCGCTATGGCTACAGCGCCGGTTACGTTGATCGGGAGCGACTTACGTGGCGTGGCGCGAGCGATTCTGCTTTCTCGAAAAACGCTGCGCACAATTCGTCAAAATCTCTTTTGGGCCTTCTTCTACAACGTGATTCTCATCCCCGCGGCAGCGATGGGTTATCTAAATCCAATCTTGGCGGCTTTAGCCATGGCGTTCAGCAGTGTTTTCGTGGTGACCAATAGTCTGCGATTGCGTCGTGTGCGCTTGAAGTGAAGTTTAGAATGCAATACCGAAAGGCTTGCACAGCCGTGCGAGCCTTTTATTTTTATGGAAATGCTGGTGTGATTGATGGTAGAATTTTGGCAATTAGGAGTTGCCTTTTATCCTGTCATTATCCCAAGGAGCGCATCCCATGATCGTCACACCTGAGTTTGAATCACGTGCCATCAACACCTTGCGTTTTCTCTCGGCGGATGCGGTGCAGAATGCGAATTCAGGGCATCCGGGGTTGCCGATGGGGGCAGCAGCGATTGCCTATACTATCTGGACGCGCCACCTCAAGCACAATCCGCGCAATCCCCATTGGCCGAACCGCGATCGTTTTATCCTCTCCGGTGGGCACGGGTGTGCTTTGTTGTACTCCTTGCTTCACCTAACCGGTTATGATCTGCCTTTGGAGGAACTCAAGCGCTTTCGTCAGTGGGGGAGTAAGACCCCGGGCCATCCCGAATACGGCTTGACCCCCGGCGTGGAGACGACCACTGGCCCCTTAGGGCAAGGTTTTGCCAATGGGGTGGGGATGGCTATTGCCGAAGCGCATTTGGCGGCGGAATTCAACCGCCCCGGGTTTAATATTGTGGATCATTATATCTACGCCCTGGTCACCGATGGGGACCTAATGGAAGGGGTAGCATCTGAAGCCGCATCGTTGGCAGGGCATCTACGGCTGGGCAAGTTGATTTACCTGTATGATGATAACCGCATCTCGATTGACGGTTCAACAGACCTGACCTTTACTGAAGACCGTGCGCGCCGTTTTGAAGCCTATGGCTGGCAGGTGTTGCATGTGGCCGATGGCAACAATGTTGCCGCCATTGATGCCGCGATTCGTGAGGCGAAGGCTGACCCACGGCCTTCGTTGATCATCTGCCGCACGCAAATTGGTTACGGCTTGCCCACGCGTCAGGGCACAGCCAAAGCCCATGGGGAGCCGCCGGGCGAAGAAGAACTGCGCGGGGCTAAGGAGCGCCTGGGTTGGCCGCTGGAGCCGCAGTTCTACATTCCTGAGGATGTGCTGGCCTTTTACCGGCAGGCCGTGGAGCAGGGAGAAATAGCCGAAAAGGCGTGGCAGCAGCAATTTGAAGCCTATCGTCAAGCCTATCCAGACTTAGCGGCTGAATTTGAGCGGCGTATGCAGGGGCAGTTACCTCCCGATTGGGACAAGGACTTGCCGGAGTTTGCCCCGGATCCGAAAGGGATCGCGACACGGGCGGCTTCGGGGAAGGTTTTGAATGTACTGGCCACACGCTTGCCGGAATTAATGGGCGGATCGGCGGATCTGACGCCATCGAACAACACTTGGATGAACTGTACCACAGCCTTTCAGGCGGATAATCCGATGGGGCGATATCTCCATTTTGGAGTACGCGAGCATGGGATGGGGGCGGTGGTCAATGGGATGGCGTATTATCGCGGTCTGATCCCATTTGGTGCCACCTTCCTGGTCTTCTCGGATTACATGCGGCCGGCGATCCGGCTCTCAGCCCTTTCCCATTTAGGGAGTATCTGGATCTTTACGCATGATTCGATCGGTTTAGGGGAGGATGGCCCAACCCACCAACCCATTGAGCAATTACCGTCTCTGCGGGCGATTCCGAATCTGGTGGTGATTCGCCCTGCTGACGCCAACGAGGTGCGTGAGGCGTGGAAGGTAGCAATCGAACGGCGGGACGGGCCAACCGCCTTGGTGTTGAGCCGGCAGGCCATTCCGGTACTGGATCGCTCGGTATTTGCCCCGGCCAGTGGATTGCGCCGTGGGGCGTACGTGTTAGCCGACCTGGGAGGTGGACGCCCGCAGATCATTCTAATGGCCACGGGGTCGGAGGTGAGCCTCATCGTAGAAGCGGGGTATGCATTGGCGGCAGAGGGATATAATGTGCGGCTGGTGTCCTTCCCGAGTTGGGAGTTGTTTGAGGCCCAGGAACGAGGTTATCAGGATGAGGTGTTGCCGCCCTCTATTGAGCGGCGTTTGGCGGTAGAAGCGGCCCGCCCTTTGGGTTGGGAGCGTTGGGTAGGGAGCAAAGGCCGCATCCTGGGGATCAACCGTTTTGGGGCATCGGCACCGTATAAAGTGATCTATGAGCAATTTGGTCTGACGGTAAGCGAAATTGTGCGTGAAGCCCATGGGTTGTTAGGAGTTGGTGAATAAGGGACGGAGGATGAAATGCGTGTAGCCATTGCATGCGATCATGGAGGTTTTCCCCTCAAAGCGCACGTCGTAGAGGCAGTGCGTTCTTTGGGCCATGAGGTGGTGGATTTTGGGGTGTTCAGTGAAGAACGGGTGGACTACCCGGATTTTGCGGAAAAAGCCGGTCGTGCGCTTCAACGCGGGGAGGTGGAAAGGGCTATTCTGATCTGCGCTTCGGGCATTGGGGTTAACATCGCGGCAAATAAGATGCGCGGCGTCTATGCCGGTGTCTGCCATGATACCTATTCTGCCCATCAGGGGGTGGAACATGACAATATGAATACGCTTTGCCTGGGCGGGCGGATTATTGGCCCGGAGTTAGCCAAGGAGATCGTGCGCGCCTTTTTAAGGGCTAAATTCTTGGGCGAAGATCGCTACCAACGTCGCTTTGAGAAGGTGCAAGCCTTGGAGGATGAAGCAAAGCGCAGTTAAGTTGTTTGGGGAGAGGCAGAGATGGGCAACGAGGCTATTCAAAAGTTACATGCGCTAGGTCAGTCGCTTTGGTATGACAATATTCAGCGGCGGCTTCTGGAGAACGGCGAACTGGCCAGGATGATTGCAGAAGGGCTTATTCGGGGAGTTACCTCAAACCCGACCATCTTTCATCAAGCAATTGCGCGGTCTCACGATTATGATTCCGCCATTCAGCCTATGGCATGGGCAGGCTGGTCGGCGCTTCAGATCTATGATCAACTCACGGTTGAAGATATCCAAAGGGCAGCCGACTTATTTTTGCCCCTTTATGAATCTTCTCAAGGTGAAGATGGTTATGTAAGTTTAGAGGTTGCCCCCACATTGGCTTATGATACCGAAGGCACGGTAGCCGAGGCAAAGCGACTATGGACGTTAGTCTCTCGGCCTAACTTGATGATCAAGATCCCCGCCACAGTGCCCGGGGTGCCGGCCATTCGTCGGGCGATATACGAAGGGATTAACGTCAATGTAACGTTGATTTTCTCATTGGAGCGGTATGCTCAGGTTATTGATGCCTACCTGAGCGGACTGGAGGATCGTCTGGCGGCTGGATTGCCGATTGACCGTATCGCCTCGGTAGCTTCGTTCTTTGTCTCGCGGGTAGATACTAAAGTAGATAAACTGTTAGAAGCGATCATCCGAGAGGAAGGCCCAGAGGCCGAGCGTGCTCGCCAATTACTAGGGAAAGCGGCCATTGCCAATGCCCGTTTGGCCTATGCGCAGTTCTTAGAGGCGTTCCAGAGCGAACGGTTTAAAGCGCTGGCGCGTCATGGCGCCCGGGTGCAGCGTCCATTGTGGGCTTCGACAAGCACCAAAAACCCTGCCTATCGTGACGTGCTCTATGTGGAAGCCCTGATTGGGCCGCAAACGGTCAACACGGTACCCCCTCAAACCTTAGTGGCGTTTGCCGATCATGGCGAAGCAAAATTAACCCTTAGCGCCGACGTTAGCACTGAAAAAGAGGTTATTGCAGCCCTTGAGCACCTGGGTGTTTCCATGGCGCGCGTCACCCAAGAACTAGAAGAAGAAGGGGTAAAGGCGTTTGCCGATGCCTTTGATGCTTTGTTGAAGACCATCGAAGAGCGGCGGTTGGCGGCGGTTGCTGAATTAGGGCCTTTAGCGCATCTCTTACCGGCTCAAATTGAACGAGCCGATCACGAGCGCTACGTCCAGCGTCTGTTTGAGGCTGATGCTAGTTTGTGGACTGAGAACACCGCCGGACAGGCCGAGATCCATCAACGATTGGGCTGGCTGATTGCTCCGCAAAAGAGCCGCGCGACGATTTCTGCGTGGTCTAGTTTAGCACAGCAGTTGGCACAAGAAGGATTTCGGCATGTGGTGTTGCTGGGAATGGGGGGCTCATCCCTAGCCCCCGAGGTGTTTGCTTCAGTTTTTGGGGTAGGGCAAATCGGTGGGCTGCCGGGTTTGCGTCTTACCGTTCTTGATAGTACAGATCCTGATCAGATTTTTGCCGTAGTGCGTGATCTAAAGAGGGAGGAAACCCTGTTTATCGTATCCAGCAAATCCGGCACAACGGTTGAGGTTCACGCTTTGTTGGATTACTTCTGGGCGTGGGTGAAAGCCCAAGGCGAGACGAACCCCGGGCGTCATTTTGTGGCGATTACCGACCCGGGGACACCGCTGGCTAAATTGGCCCAAGAGCGTAGTTTTCGCGAGGTCATTTACGGCGATCCCCAAGTCGGGGGGCGCTACTCGGCGTTGACGGCTTTTGGCCTGTTTCCGGCGGCTTTGTTAGGAATGAAGATCGAGACCCTATTATCCCGGGCTGACCGCATGTTCGAGCAGTGTTTACCCACCCAACCCGCCGGTCGCAATCCGGGTTTGGTATTGGGGATTCTATTGGGCGTGGCTGCGGCTCAAGGGCGGGATAAATTAACCTTCCTTGCTGATCCCGAGTTACTGCCCCTGGGAGCATGGTTGGAGCAGTTGGTCGCCGAATCAAGCGGTAAAGAGGGGCGGGGGATTATACCGGTGGATCTCGAGCCAGAGGTTGACCCTGGGAATTATGGCCAAGATCGGCTGTTTGTGTACTTCCGCCTTAGCGGGGCAAAGGAAGGAAGAGCAAGCGCCCTATTAGCCGCCGGCCATCCGGTGATCACTTTGCGCTTGGATGATGTCTACGATCTGGGCGCCGAGATGTATCGCTGGGAAGTGGCAGTCTCGTTGGCTTGCGCGTTTCTACACGTCAATGCTTTTGACCAACCGGATGTTGAAGACAGTAAAGGCCGCGCACGGGCATTGCTGGCGGCATTTCAAAACCAGGGAACGTTGCCATCCGAAAAGGCTCAGTGGGAAGACGAGCATGTTGCGGTCTTTATTTCCCAGGACATGGAGCAGAGCGGTTTGGAATTGGCAGCGTTAATCCAACGATGGATTTCTCAGGCAGAGCCGGGTGATTACATCGCCATCAATGCCTATTTGCCTCGAAATGTACAGATGTTCGAGCAGTTGCAGCAACTGAGGCGGAGAATCCTTGAAACGACCCATTGCGCTACGACGCTGGGCTTTGGGCCGCGGTTCTTGCACTCTACGGGACAATTGCATAAGGGTGGGCCGAACCGGGCATTGTTTATCCAAATCACACGTGAGCCTGAAACTGATTTGGATATCCCTGGTCAGTCGCTCCGTTTTGGGACACTCGAGCGTGCCCAAGCGATGGGTGACTTTGAGGCATTAAAGTCACGCGGACGCCGTGTCCTTTATCTCCACTTCAAGACCCCGGTGCTTGAGGGCCTTCTGTGAAATAGATGGTCTCATAGGACGACACGGTCAAACGTGAGCAGTAAGATCGGGCTCATCTGCGACGACCTCTTGAAAGCATCGTCCAAAGAATAAACGCCGCAAAGAAAAATGCCCAGGGGTGCGAAAGCCCCCAAAGGGCTCGGCGGCCCCACCGTCGCCAGTGCTCGATTTTCTCGGCAGTCCGTACCGGGATTTCGGGCTTTTGCTGCCAGTCCATCTCGCGAATCAGGGGAAGAAATCCCTGGTGCACGCAGCCTTCAAGGCTGAAGATGTAAATGTAATCTGTGTGTTGGTAAGCCAATAAGAGGTCGCGTTGTAACTCGGCCCAACTGAGGGGGCGCGTATTAGCCACACCTTCCAGATCTACTCCCCCACCGGTACTACCAACCCCGATGGCCTGAGCATCAAAGGCATAACTCCATAAATAGCCATCTCCCATGGGCCGCACAAAACTGGAATAAAGCATCAGGACTTCACGGTCAACGGCCAGATCAACAATTCCTAATAAACGTTGCAGTAGTGATGAGTGGGCGCGACGTTCGTCCACAATCAGAGGGATTTGGTACGATTCAACGGGGTAACCATCTCGACGGATGCGGTTAACAAGCAACTGGTAGGCTTTGCGTCCATTGGTGCCCCGTTGGCGGTTAAAGGCTTGTCGAGCCAGGTACCAACCCCCTTGCCAGGTACTATGCCGCAAATACTCGATAACGCGGTAGTCCGGTTCGATATCCAGTCCAATGGCTTTCCACTGCAAGCCATACTCCTGACTCCAAGCCTGGAATTGCTCGTAGCGCTGGCAGGCTTGTTCGACGTTATCCAGATTGAACCAATACCCTTGATCTTTAGGAAGCAAGAGCCAAGCATGGACTGGAACATTTTCCCTATTTAGGCGTTTGACGATCTCCGCACGCTCAGGGCTTAAATCCAAGATACCAAGACTGACGTGAGCCTCTAAAGTCTTGAGGTCGGATATGAGTTCGGGAGTCTCAAACAACGCTTGCAAAGGGTTGCTTTCCAGTTCACAAAAGAAGGTAAGGGTAGGTTTTTCCATAAGAAATCTCGTTTAACCGCAAATTATGGGGATCAAAATGATTGTTGTGCTAGGGCGATGGCACCCAGTACACCTGCCAATCCGCCCAAGGCAGGGGGGACAATGTAAGAATCCGTCTCTTCAAGAAGCGCTCTGGCTTGGATGTAGCCATTTAGTAAGGCGCGGGTTCGCGCCCGAATGCGGGGAAAGAGATGGGTTTGTTGCATGACTCCGCCCCCTAAGATGATGCGCTGGGGAGAAACGACACAAATTATGGTTTGTAAGGCTAAAGCAATATAGTCTGCCTCCAGATCCCAAATGGGATGATCAGGGGGTAAAGTCTCTGGATTCTGTCGTAGGCGTGCTTGTAAGGCTGGGCCGTTGGCTAAACCCTCAAAGCAGTCTCCATGGAAGGGGCAAACACCGGGAAATGGATCTTTGGTTAGATCGTGAGGAAGGGGGATGTGTCCCATCTCGGGGTGCAACAGGCCGTGAAATGGACGTCCCTGAACGATCAGCCCACCCCCGATCCCAGTGCCGATGGTGATGTATACGTAATCCGAAAGTCCCTTGGCACTGCCCCAGGTGCCTTCAGCCAATGCGGCGCCGTTAACGTCGGTATCAATAATCACTGGACATCCGGTACGGGCTTGGAGCACGTCCCGAATGGCCACGCGTTGCCAGCCGGGTTTGGGTGTGGAGGTGATAAATCCATAGGTGGGAGAATGGGGGTCAAGGTCTAAAGGGCCGAAACTGGCGATCCCGATGGCCTCAAGGCGGGTTTGGGTTTGGGACATAAATTGATTAAAGAATTCGGCGGCACGACTGAGCGTTTCTTCGGGTGTTGTAGTGGGAAAGCGCACTTGAGCCAGGAGTTCGTCGGGTCCGGTGCCCACCGCACAAATAAACTTGGTGCCACCTGCTTCGATTCCACCGAAAAGAGGCATAGATCACCTCATCCTGAATGGATTGAATTCAGAAATATTCTCTGCCTTAGAGGATAGGGGTAAGGAATAAACCCCAAAGATTGGACTATTGGTTATAATAGCGGGGAGCTCTTGTCCAGCCAGGCACGAGAGCATTCGAGTTGCCTTTCAGGGTAGGGCTTGTTTTCAATCTTATCATAAAAATCATAGCAGAAAGTGCGAGGGATCCATGGATATTTTTGCCAAATGTTACGACTTCACGATTGCGAAGCAAGCCATTGAGCAGGGGATTTATCCTTATTTCATCCCGATGGCGGAAAATGAGGGGACAGAAGTCGTCTTTGAAGGCAAACGTCTGATCATGTGTGGGTCAAATAATTATTTGGGGCTAACCACGGACCCACGCGTGAAAAAAGCGGCTTGTGAGGCGATTGAACGCTTTGGCACCAGTTGCACCGGCTCGCGTTTTCTCAACGGCACCCTGGCATTACACGAACAACTTGAGCGTGAGTTAGCCGAATGGGTGGGAAAAGAAGCCGCGCTGGTGTTTTCTACCGGCATGCAAACCAACTTGGGCACAATCAGCGCATTGGTCGGGCGTAATGATGTGGTGATTTTGGATAAAGATGATCACGCCAGCATTGTGGATGGTGCGCGCCTGGGGTTCGGAAAGATCGAGCGCTTCCGCCATAATGATGTTGAGCATTTAGAGCGTGTCTTGCGCGCCATTCCCGAAGAAAGCGGTAAGTTAATCGTGGTGGACGGCTTGTTCAGCATGGGGGGGGACTTAGCCCCTCTGCCTGATATTGTGGCGGTTGCGCGCAAATACGGTGCACGGGTCATGGTGGACGATGCTCACGGCATGGGTGTATTAGGCGGTGGACGGGGAACGGCGGCTCATTTTGGGGTTACCGACGAGGTGGATCTTATCATGTCCACCTTTAGCAAGTCGTTTGCTTCGCTGGGCGGTTTTGTCGCAGGGGATGAACAAGTAATTCACTACGTTAAGCATCATGCGCGCGCATTGATATTTAGCGCCAGTATTCCGGCTTCGAATGCCGTGGCAGCCTTAACGGCGTTGCGTATTATGCGCGAGGAACCTGAACGGATTGAACGGGTCAACAAAATCGGTGAGCGCATGCGGAGTGCTTTCCGCGAAATGGGATTCAATATCGGGAATTCGCAATCTCCCATTGTACCCATCATCATAGGAGATGATGAGAAAACGTTTCTCACTTGGCGCTTATTATTCGAGAATGGGGTCTTTGTCAACCCGGTTATCAGCCCGGCGGTCCCGCCTGGGATGCAGTTACTGCGCACCAGTTATATGGCTACGCACACCGACGAGCAGTTAGACCGCGTTTTAGACATTTTCTACAAAGTGGGAAAAATGGTTGGGCTCATCTGAACGGTTAGACCCGACGAAAGACGCAGAGGCGTAGGTGGTCCTACGCCTCTGTTGTTTGGTGAGGATCGGCAATAAAAAGGATACCAATGGTATCGGGTCCACAGTGGCTTGAAATGGTGGCTCCGGCTTGGGTGATGCAGATTTCCTCGATGGAAGCCATAGATTGAATGGCTTTAGCCAGGTAATTGGCATCCTCATCACATCCGGTATGAGTGATAAACACGCGGTGATGATCGAGATAAGGCAGGTGGGAGCGAAAATCTTCAAGCATTGTATCTAAAGCCTTCCGGCGTGACCCGCGGACTTTGGCTTTGACGCCAAGAGTGCCATCAGGACGCACTTCGATGATGGGGCGAATCTTCAACACGCTTCCAACAATAGCCTGTAACGCTGTACAACGTCCGCCCTTGTAGAGATAGTCCATTGTCTCAATGACAAAGGAAGTGTGCACGCGAGGCACCGTGGCCTGAATCTCGCGGACAATATCTGCGGTAGTCCAGCCCTGATCGCGCAGTTCCGCGGCCTTAAGAACCAAAAGCCCAATACCAGTGGAAAGATTTTTGGAGTCAACAACATGAATATGTTTTTGAGGTAATTGGTGAGCGGCTAATATCCCGTTAGGAAGTGTTGCCGACAGTTTTGATGAAATCCCAATGTAAATGATTTCATCCGCGGGCTCGAAAAATTCCAGAAATTCTTTGATGGAAGGGGCGGAAGTTTTGGGTAGATCACCGGTTTTGTCCACGAGATTGAAAAGTTCTTGGGGAGAGATAGTCCCATCGGGTATCGTGCGGTTATCAATGAAGACTTGGAGAGGAAGCACTCGGATATTAAACCGAGAGATTAATTCGGGGCTCAAATCAGCGCAACTGTCGGTTACAATATCCACCATATAGAGTTGCCCTCCCTAAGGATTTTGGGCTAATTATAGTCCATGATTGGGTGTGAATTGAGGAGAGTTGTGATGAACGAGGGATTATCTATCTATCTTTTTGACCTGGATGGAGTTTTAATTCAACCCGGGGGCTACCGCCGTGCTTTGAGAGATACGATCAATGATTGGGCTGGCCGCATGGGGTTAGAACAAGATTTGGCACCCGATGAGGAAGAGATTGCCATTTTAGAGGCGCAAGGTGTGACCAGCGAGTGGGATATGATCCCATTCTCGCTGGCGTTGATTGTAGAGGCTTGGTGGGAAACACACCCAGACATTAATCTTCCTGGGGATTTATTGCAGGCCGTAGCCACAATGGAACGGTGTACCCGGAATGGCATGAAGCGTCCTGAGTTCCATTGGGCTTTCACGGCATGGGGGGATCAGCGCATAGTGGGATGCCCGCTGGTAGAAGGTTTACTACTCCGAAAAGAAGATCCGTGGGTCAGAGAGCGATTCCCTCGTTTGGTGGGGCATCCTTTATTGGAAATTCTCTTCTCGTCCACCCGTGATATCTTCAAACATTTACCTAATCGGGACTTCCAGGTACGGGTACTGGGAAGTCAAACTTTTGAGGCGACGTATCATTTGGAGGCGCCTTTTGCAACGCCATCCTACCTGGCAGCCTGGGATCGTCCATTGGCAGATAAGGGTCTTCTGAACGAGGTGTTGCAAAGAGGCGGTGGTTTGGGCGCGGTGATTACCGCACGACCTTCTCGCTCACCATTACCTTCGCCAAGCCGCCAGGTGGGGTATAGTCCGGAGGCCGAAATTGCGGTGGATTTAATCGAATTGGACGGGGTACCGGTGGTCGGACACGGCGCGCTGACTTACATTGCTGAACACTTGGGAATCCACGCCGAACAATTGCTCAAGCCCTCACCATTCCAGGCCCTAGCGGCCATCATGGCGGCGCTAAGTGGTGATGCATTGGTAGGGTTATTATGGGCATACCAGGTTTATGGAAAGTCGTCCTGGGGTACCAATGCCTATCTGGATGCGTTGGTAGATGAACATCGTTCGCGGTTTCCGCGCTTTCCTTCCGGTTTGACGGTGCATGTTTTTGAAGATTCGCCTATTGGCATCCAGGCCAGCCGGCGGTCAGCCCAATTTCTAAGCGAGTTGGGTTATCGGGTTGACCTTCAGGCTTGGGGAATCTCGCACCGGTCAGCCAAAATTCAAGCCTTGGTGGAGCAGGGAGCGCAGGTCTTTCCCGAGGTCAATCAAGCCTTGGAGGCTGTGCTGGCACGCCGAAATCACAGAAAACGTGCACCAGTTGAAGAAGTGGGTTCGACTTGAGACTCTTCATCCACATAAACAGGCTCGCGGCGTGATGAAGCGGCCTGAACTGGTGTGGTACGCCGAATGGAAGGGGGTGGTGTGATGGGCATCGAGGTGTGCTGGTGGTCTGTTGAAGGTATGCTTTCACGATTACGAGAGCCAACCTGAGGGTGCATTGGCTTGGAAAATGACGGTTGACTTGCAAGTAGACGCTGTCCGGCGAGAGTAAGTGTGCCAATGAGAAGGATTCGGGTTACCCATACCAAGATGGCAATAAACAGCGGGACCACCTGGATTAGGAGATCGGCATTGATGAATGCACTGGCGCGGGGAGTATGCTCAACGAGCGCCAGCGAAACACTCCACCAAGTCAGAACGGCGTTCATGGTTGCTGCCAGTAACCAGGCACCAAAAAGGAACCAGATGCCTCGGTTTTGTGCGATCTCATCATCTGGGAGGAATAAGCGGGCAATACCAGCGAAGTCAATGCTGCAAAAAGCAATGGCAAGAATCGTAGCCCACTGCAAGGGGCCAAATGAGAGATCGCCCAACAGGTCATGCAGTGCCACGTACGTGGTGCTGTAGTTAAAAAGTTCAAAACCTACCAGCGCTACGAACAGCAGCCCTCCAAAGAAAATACTGCGGTGGCGGTGAAATGCGGCGGGGAGGCTTTCGAACCACGTGTTGAGCGTGTTAGTTAAAAGAGTCATCGTTACTCACCTCCAATTTCGACACGCACTGTTTTTTATAGATTATAGAATATATGTTCTATTTCGTCAAGCGCCGAGTTTGGAAATTGATTTGCGGGTACAATAGTGTGTTATGAAGCAAAAGGTCCATTTTGATTGGCTGGCGCCGTGGTATGACAAAATCTTCAAGCCGCCCTCTCGAGAAGAGTTGGAGTATCTTTTGCAATTGCCTACCTCAGGCTGGTTATTGGATGTGGGAGGGGGAACAGGGCGGGTAACTTCATCCTTGGTTGGTCTGGTGCAAGGGGTAGTGGTTTTGGATTTATCTATGGGCATGTTGCATCAGGCTAGACTTAAGTCCGCTCTTTTCCCGGTGCGGGCGAAGGCGGAATCTCAGCCGTTTCCGCCCCATACCTTTGCCCGGATTTTAATGGTAGATACTTTTCATCATCTCGAAGACCAGAAAAGAGCCTTGGAGGAGATCTTGCGTCTATTAGTCCCTGGGGGTATGTTGATGATTGAAGAGCCGAACTTCCGCCATCCCTTGGTAAAGTTCATTGCCCTTTTTGAGCGCCTGGCGGGAATGAACAGCCACTTTGTTTATGAGGAAGAAATTGAGCGCACAATCCAGTGGATGGGATACACACCGGAATGCCGAAAAGAAGGGGTCATCATTCGCATTTTTGTGAAAAAGTGAACCAAACGAGGAGTGCATATGGACGAAATCACGATTCAAGAAATTATGCAGAATATGCATCGCGCTTTTTCTCCGGAAAACGCCCAAGGGATTCGTGCTGTTATCCAACTGCATGTCACCGGTGACGAACCCGGCGATTGGATCATTCGTATTCAAGATGGTCAATGCGAGGTGAGTGAAGGGCAGAGCGCGGGGGCGGATCTCGTTTTTACAGTAGAAGCCCGCGATTTTCTGGAAATGTTGCAGGGTCGGCTAAACCCCCTGAGCGCTTATATGATGGGGCGACTTGATTTTAGGGGGAACAGTACCTTAGCCATGAAATTGCCATCCCTTTTTGCTAAAGGGATGGCATATCTTAAGCAACAGCGTGGGCAGGATCAATAGAGCCCCCAACCCAGATCAATCCCTTCCTCCATCATGGAGAAGTCCCACATTTCCATACCGAGTTCAATGAAGGTGGGAAGCCCCAACGCTTCTTCGGCCTTTTGGCGGGTCATTTCGATCAAGGCAGGACCGTAAGGGCAGAAGGGTGTAGTTAAGATCATGCGAATCATCACTTGGTCGGGCTCGATCCGAACGTTGCGAATCAATCCCAATTGAATGACGTTTAGACCGATTTCGGGGTCAATGATCTCGCGCAAGGCATCGCGTAGTTTGTTGCAGGCTTCAGGGTGCGTGGCTTCAGCGTCCCATACGGGACGATTCGTTCCGGGTTGAGAGGGATTTTCCATGTTCTTTCTCCGATTTGATAATGTAGACACAGCGTTGGTCTTTCTGAACGATGCAAGAGATTTTATCAGCGGGGTGAGCCAGGAGGGTAGAGATTAAAGATTGATCTACCGAGCATACTTCGGGATATTGCTGACTCAGGTAATAGTAAGGGCAGTTAACCTCTCGGATGCGATAGGTATCGCCGTCCTTTTCCCATTCAACCAAAAAGCCCTCTTCGGCAAGGATCTTGCGCAGAAACTCTAATCGCTCTTCGGTGCTCATCTTTTCCACAATGTTATGGTAACCCGTGGCGATTTCCTCACCGATTTGGGCGAATATCTCGCTCATGGCTTGTGATGAGAGGGTGCCTTTGAGTTGATTCAAAAGCCGCGTTGTCAAGCGGACGTAACGGGTAGGAAAACGTTCCAGACCGGCTTCGGTGAGATAGTAAACTAGCCGTGGACGTCCAACACCATGGCGTTCTTCCTCACTGGCAACCAAGCCCTCGGCAAGTAAGGAGTTCAAATGGTGGCGAACCGATATTGGGCTAATCCCAACCGCCTGGGCTAACTCATTAATGGTGCAACGAGGGTTGGCAAGGAGAGTTTGTAGGATACGTTCGCGGGTACTTTTTGTGTTCATTAACTATTCCCGTTATTTTCTCATCGGTGAGAACTCATGAAAAGGCCTAAGGTTTCTAGTGAGAGTATAGCAAAGGTCGGTCAAATTGTCAATATATTAGAAAATTATCATAAATATTGACCTGATCACCAAAACATGCTATAATGCACTCAACTTGATCCAAAGAGGTTTATTTCCGAGGAGGTAACGAAATTCATGACCGACGCATTAGTGATTCGCAACCTTAAAGTGCGTGTGGAGGGCAAGGAGATTCTAAAAGGAGTTAACCTAACCTTGCCCAAGGGTGAGGTGCATGCGATCATGGGACCCAATGGTACCGGGAAGTCTACTCTGGCTTATACCTTAATGGGACACCCGGGCTATGAGGTTATTGAGGGTGAGGTGTGGTTTAAAGGGCAGAATATTTTAGAACTGGAACCGGATGAACGGGCTCATTTAGGCATCTTCTTGGCGTTTCAGTACCCGGTGTCCATTCCGGGAGTTACTGTTGCCAATTTTCTGCGCACTGCGCTCAATGCTCAACGCCGTGCCCGTGATCCTGAGGATAAGGGTATTCCGATTGCCGAGTTCCGCAAATTGTTGAAGGAAAAAATGGCGCTACTCAATATGGATCCTTCGTTTGGGGGACGGTATCTGAATGATGGATTTTCGGGCGGCGAAAAGAAGCGGGCCGAGATTTTGCAAATGGCGGTCCTACAGCCCGAGATCGCCATTCTGGATGAGACGGACTCGGGGTTGGATATTGACGCACTGCGTATTGTTGCCCAAGGCGTGAATGCTTTACGGGGCCCCAATCTCGGCGTGTTGGTCATCACCCATTACCAACGCATTTTGAACTACATCAAGCCGGATGTGGTTCACGTGATGATGGATGGCCGGATTGTTGAAACCGGTGGCCCTGATTTGGCCTTACACCTCGAGGAAAAGGGCTATAGTTGGGTGCGTGAGAAACTGGAAAGCGATTCGGTTCTGGCGTGACCCTGGTGTTTAGCGGTAAATCTGAGCGGAGGGCAAAATGGTAGCAAAACCTCAGCAAGAAGAATTCCTGGAGCAATTGGGCGAATATCGCTATGGTTTTGCGGCTCCAGATGTGTCGGTGTTCAAGGTTCGCAAGGGGCTCGATGAAGAAGTTGTAAAGCAAATTTCCTGGATGAAGGGCGAGCCCCAATGGATGCTCGAGTTCCGTTTGCGGGCTTTAGAGCATTTCCGCAAGCGTCCCATGCCTACATGGGGTGCTGATCTTTCGGGGCTTAATTTGGACGATATTTACTACTACGTCAAACCCACAGATAAAGAGGGACGTTCGTGGGACGATATTCCTGACCCGATCAAGGAAACCTTCGAGCGTCTGGGTATTCCTGAGGCAGAACGGCGGTTTCTGGCCGGCTTGGGCGCTCAATATGAGTCCGAGATGGTCTATCATAGTATCCAGGAACACCTGGCCAAGCAAGGGGTGATCTTTGTCAGTATAGAGGATGGTTTGCGTCATTACCCGGATCTGTTCCGTGAGTATTTTGGCAAGGTAATTCCAATAGAGGATAACAAGTTTGCGGCGCTCAACAGCGCGGTGTGGTCGGGTGGTTCGTTTGTCTATGTGCCCAAGGGTGTCAAGGTTGATTTGCCCTTGCAAGCCTATTTCCGTTTGAATGTTGCCAATATTGGTCAATTCGAACGCACTCTTATCATTGCGGATGAGGGTGCGCAGGTGCACTACGTGGAGGGTTGCACGGCGCCAATCTACTCGACTGATTCGTTCCACAGTGGCGTGATCGAAATTGTGGTTAAGAAAGGGGCTCGGGTACGTTACACCACTATTCAGAACTGGTCTACCAACGTTTACAACCTGGTAACTCAGCGCGCCATTGTGGAAGAAGAGGGGACCATGGAGTGGGTGGACTGCAACTTGGGCTCTAAAATCACCATGAAATACCCATCGTGCTATTTGATGGGTCCAGGAGCCCATGGTGAAATCCTTTCTATGGCGTTTGCCGGCCCGGGCCAATGGCAGGACGCCGGTGGCAAAGTGATTCATTTCGCACCGCATACCAGCAGCAAGATCACCTCAAAGTCCATTAGCAAAGGCGGTGGACGAGCGTCCTATCGCGGCCTCTTAAAGGTGCACAAAGGCGCTTACGATGCCCGGTCCAATGTGGTCTGTGATGCTCTATTGTTAGATCCGAAATCACGTTCGGATACCTATCCGTATATTGAGATTGACGAAGAAGACGTTACGATTGGCCATGAGGCCTCGGTCTCAAAAGTGGGTGAGGAACAACTCTTCTATCTGATGAGCCGAGGTTTAAGTGAGGAAGAGGCAACGACCATGGTGGTTTCCGGATTTATTGAACCATTGGTCAAAGAATTGCCTATGGAATACGCGGTTGAGATGAACCGGCTCATTCAGTTGCAAATGGAAGGCTCGATTGGTTAATCGTACATTGAAGACACTGGACAGAAGAGGATGCGGAGGCTATGACAAAAGAAACCCCTGAGATTGTCATCCGAGGTCGGCGGCGCGAATCACAAGCGCCGGTAAAGACCTTTTCTTTTCACCGATCCATGGTGCGAGTATCCGGCCTGAGCCAGGGTATTCAAGCCTTCCGTGATCGGGCTTGGAGTCTCTTTGAAACCCTGCCGATGCCCGATCCCAAAGATGAGGCTTGGCGGCGCACCGATATCAGTGGACTTCAAGCCGATCTTTTTCGCCTGCCGGAAGTGGACGCCTACCTCGATCTCGCCCCATTGGATGAAAGTTTGCTAAGCCCTTTGGCTGGAGAGGCTCATGCGGGTCAGGTCATTCTATTGCCCGGTGGAGCGCGAACCACTCTGGATGAAAAACTGCGTGCTCGAGGGGTGGTGTTCACCGATTTGCGCACTGCGGAACAGGATTACGCAGAACTATTAGAGACCCGATTAGGGAAGATTGTTTCCCCGGAAGAAGGTAAGTTTGCGGCGTTGGCATCTGCACTGGCGCAGACTGGAGTGTTCCTCTACGTACCAAAGGGGGTTGTCATTGAACAACCACTTCACAGTCTGCTGTGGGGGCCGGGGATAGGTTTAGCACACATTTCCCATGTCATCGTATGGTTAGAAGAAGGGGCTTCGGTGACATATGTTCACGAATATGCCTCACCAACCGAAACCGGTGGGCAAACGCTCCATGCTGGGTTGGTTGAAGTGTATGTGGGTGAAGACGCCTCCCTGAGGTTCGTAGAACTGCAATCATGGGGTGAGCATGTCTGGAACTTTACCCACGAGCGGGTACGTGTAGCCCGCCAGGGAAATGTGGACTGGGTCTTTGGTGCTATGGGGGGGCATTTAACCAAGAACTTTGCCGAGTTGGATCTGGTGGGTGAAGGTAGCAGTGGTCGTATGTCGGGGTTTTACTTCACCGATGGCGATCAGCATCTCGATTATGACTCCCAGCAGAACCATCTGGCCCCCCATACAACCAGTGATTTGCTATTCAAAGGAGCATTGCTTGATCGCAGTCGGGTCGTTTGGCAAGGGATGATCTACGTTGCGCCAGGGGCCTTTAAGACCGATGGTTACCAGGCCAACCGTAATCTGGTGCTCAGTCGTCAGGCGCGGGCGGACTCCATTCCCGGCCTGGAGATATTGGCAGATGATGTGCGCTGTACGCACGGGGCCACTGTGGGCAAAATTGATCCTGAGCAGATTTTTTATCTGCGTACCCGCGGTATTCCCGATGTGGAGGCTAAGCGGTTAATCGTTGAAGGATTCTTTGACCCGATTATGCAGCGCATTCCGTTTGAGGGCGTACGGGCGCGCTTTCAAGAGGCGATTCAACGGAAGATGTTGAACTTTAAGGGTTAGCCATCAACGCGTTTCCCCCGGGTTGCTCTGGTAGGGATTTCAGAGCAATCCGGGGAATATACCCCATTAGAATTATTTAAGGTACTCGCTAAGGCGCGTTCGATTTCATTTATGTGCTAAAATAATATGATGTTTGTTCCAAAATCATACGTTTGGGAGGTGGATATGGCAGGTGTACCTTATATGCGTCCACCTGAGCCGGAAAAGGGTTTCGATGTAGGCGATGTGGTGGAAGTCTACTGTGACCATGAGAAGAACGGCCAGCGGGTACGCGGTTGGGTGAAGGGAATCGTGGTGCAGGTGGACTCGAAAATGGTTGCGGTGCAGTTTCGAACTAACGTCTATCTAACCGACGGCTGGATGGTACCGGATCATATTTTGTGGTTCCCGCTCAACTCGCCGCATATCCGTGTGCCTCAGAAGCGTTCATCATCGCGTGCCGAACCGGTGGGCTCGAATTAGCCTTAGGGATGAATCCGGCTGGATGGTTATGGAGCGTGATATTTACATGCGGGCTGACCATTTAAAAGTTATTAGTGTTGAAAAGGTTCGGGCGGATTTTCCGATACTTCAGCGGGAAGTTCGTCCGGGGGTCAAATTGGTATATCTGGACTCCACGGCGACGGCCCAAAAGCCGCTCGCCGTGATTGAAGCCATGGATAAATATTATCGTTGGTCAAACGCCAATATTCATCGTGGGGTGCATACATTAGGTGAGGAGGCTACTGCGCTGTATGAAGCGGCACGCCAGCGCGTGGCTCGTTTTATAAATGCCCGCAAGACACGGGAAATTGTATTTACCCGCAATACCACCGAAGCGATTAACCTGGTTGCCTATTCGTGGGGACGGAGCCAATTACGCCCCGGCGATCTTATCGTTCTTACCGAGATGGAGCATCACTCTAATCTCGTCCCCTGGCAGATTTTGGCAGTTGAAAAGGAACTTCGTTTGGAGTTTGTGCCAGTAACGGAAGATGGCTATCTCGATCTAGCGACCTATCAGCGGCTGTTAGACCAAAACCCTCGACTGGTGGCGTTCACCCATATGTCAAATGTGTTGGGCACCATTAATCCGGTAGCCCAAATGGTAGAACTTGCGCACCAAGTGGGGGCGTTGGTGCTGGTGGATGGTGCTCAATCCGTACCCCATATGCGCATAGATGTGCAGGCGTTAGGGGTTGATTTTCTAGCCTTCTCGGCGCATAAGATGCTGGGCCCCACCGGTATTGGAGTGCTGTATGCTCGAGAAGACCTGCTTGAACAAATGCCGCCGTTTCTGGGGGGCGGGGACATGATCAAGAAAGTTCAGTTGAGGTCTTTTGTCCCCAACGAAGTTCCCTATAAATTTGAGGCCGGGACACCGGCGATTGCAGAGGCGGTCGGTTTTGCAGCCGCAATTGATTACCTGGAAGATGTGGGCATGGAAGCCATTGCCACTCATGAACGTGAGTTGGTTGCTTATGCACTTGAACGTCTGGCTACTATTCCGGGATTGAAGGTTTATGGCCCACCGGCAGAACATAGAGGTGGTGTGGTCTCATTTTCTATTGATGGCGTGCATCCCCACGATGTGGCCCAGATCCTTGATCGTGAGGGCATAGCCGTGCGTGCGGGTCACCATTGTGCGATGCCATTACATGAGAAATTAGGAGTGACGGCAACCACCCGAGCCTCGTTTTATTTGTATAACACACTTGACGAAGTGGAGCGTTTGGTTGAGGCAGTGCGAAAGGTGCAAACTATTTTCGGCTGAAAGGCGGGCATCTGAAATTTCTTATGGATGACCTTTATCGCGAACTGATCATCGAACGGTATAAAACGCCTCATCATCGGGGCCAATTAGATCCGCATGATATTTCATATGAGGATGAAAACCCACTGTGCGGCGACCATATTCGCATTGATTTGCGTGTAGCCGAGGATGGCACGATTACCGAAGCGGCTTTTAGTGGTCACGGTTGTGCGATTTCACAGGCCGCGGCAGATTTATTGATGGAAGCGATCATTGGCAAACACCTTGATGAGGTCAAGAGTTTAGGACGCCAAGACATGTTAGATCTTTTAGGCCTTGAGGCATTAGGGCCGGTCCGGATTAAGTGCGCTCTATTGCCGCTGAAGGTATTGAAAGCCGGAGTATACGGTTTGGGTCAGTCAGAGATAAAAATTGGAGATGAGGAGTTTTAGAGAGCGATGAGCAGTGGGGAAGCGTATGTTTTCCTGAAAGTAGCCACACGAGAGGAGATACCGGTGGGGGAACGTCTCTTCCTCGAGATCAACGATGAGCCCATTGTCATCATCAATTTAGCCGGGACACTTTTTGCAATTGGGGATGTTTGCACTCACGACGAGGGTCCGCTTGGCGATGGCGAGATTGATGATCATCAAATTATCTGTCCCCGCCACGGAGCGCGGTTTGACCTGCGCACGGGTAAAGCGCTCACTTTGCCCGCGGTGGTGGATATCCCGGTTTATCCCGTTCGCATCGAGGGAGATGACGTTTTCATCGGGATTAAACGGGCCTGAAAGGTATCGGATCTGGGGTTAAAAAGCGATTGCCCATTAGGGCAATCGCTTTTTAACAGCGTGTTTTTTTTTGTGCAAGCCATCATGCGCTGCTGCAGCGAAATGCTCCCACAATGCGCAGAATGTCAAACCCTTCCGCATATGGGCGTTCACAGATAGCACCATTGCGGATCAGGGTAGCCCGCGTGATTTTGGGATCAAAGTAGTAGCGATTCTGGTACGTCTTGTATTCCGCCAAAGCCGCAATTTTCTTTTCGACATCTTCTTCGGTGACTTCGACCAAGAAACTGGGAAAGAAGCCATAACTCGAGCGAATGACATCAAAGCCCAGCACGGTTGTACCCCGAAAAGCCCGTAAGGCTTCTTCGGTCACAGTGGCATGATCTTGATGAATATCGGCTTTGGTGTGCACAAATACCAGGTCGGGCTGAAATGTGCGGTTGATTTGGATCAGGTATTCTAGGATTTCCTGCCGGGCGTGAGGAAAGCGTCGGGTTTCAAATTGGCCTAGGATAACGCGGTCCTCAGGCACTCCGAGCACAGCCATACTGCGGTAGTGCTCTTCAACCAGATTCTTGAGCTCAGGGTTTTTTTGGTTATCCGAGAGCGTTACACACAGGATCTCGGTTTGATTCACAATGTGGGCAATAAGGGCACCACAGCCCAGTTCGATATCATCAGGGTGCGCACCGATGAAGCACACCCGGCGACCGTAGAAATACATGTCTTGTCCCATAGGCGCTACTTCGTGGCAAGAATTCCACCCACAACTTTAGTCATAACCAACTTGCCTTCTTGCTCCAAGCGGCGAGTAGCAACCTGAGCAATCTGGTCCATGACACGCTGAAAATCGTCTTTGCCCTCAAAAAGCCCTTTCCATAGGCGGCGATCCTCAGAGAGTGAAGCCCGTGTGTATTCAAGGAAAGGCTCAACGGTTTCGAAGGTCAGAGGATTTTCGAAGATAAATAGTTCAACTTTGGAGAACTGACGCTGTATGGTAGTGTATATCTCTGAGGCATAACGAGAACTACCGGGCATGGGGGGAATGGGCTTTTGGGTGGCTTCTCGAATAATGTCGTAGAAAAGTTGTTTGTTGTTGGGCATGGGTCCGGTGGTGAAGAGGTGTCCGCCGGGTTTTAGGACGCGGTGCATTTCGGAAATCGTAAAGGGGATGTTCTCGGCGTAGTAGATGGCGAAACAGCACGAGACCACGTCAAAGTTGTTATCTGGGTAGGGGAAAGTGCGGTTGAAATCTAAGTAAGAGAACTGAATGTTTGTGCCGCGGCTTTGATTTTCTTGGCGGGCTTTGGCGAGAAGTTCCTCGTTGACATCGCCGCCGATAATCTCGGCATTACCCTCTAAATGCTTGTAGAAAACAAAACACTGCTTGCCGGCACCACAGCCCACGTCCAGGATGCGGTCGCCCTTTTTCAGCGGTAAAACTTCGAGCATCCACTGGTCAATGTCGCGACTGCCGTAGCGTGTGTGGATATCAATCCGAGTCAATAGATCGCGGGATGTTTCCTGATAATCGTACTTCATGGTTGGTCTCCTTATGGGTCTGCGTTGGGGTAAGTATAAAGATTCGGAGCAAGTTGTCAAGGAATCACCCCAAGGATGGCTTGACGCGGACTTTTGGGGCGTGCTATACTGATTGTGATGAATAATCAGATTAATCTGAGCGATTGAGGTGTGCGGTGCTTCTAGAACGTGTAACGAATCATCACCTCTCAGAGTTTCTGCGTTACCTGGCTACGGAAGCCTGTCAAGAAAGTGAGCACTTACCCTCTTTGACCGAGTTGAGTGCTCATCTCGGCGTTAGCGTCTCGGTATTGAGGGAACAACTAGAAGTGGCACGGGCTTTGGGTCTGGTAGAGGTGAAGCCGCGCACCGGCATTCGTCGTTTACCCTACTCATTTCGGCCTACCGTCGTTCAGAGTCTGGCTTATGCTCTTGCTCTTAACCCTGAGTATTTCAGTGCCTTCTCAGACTTGCGCAATCATATTGAAGCCGCTTACTGGTTTGAAGCCACCAGCCGTCTTACCGAAGAGGATTGTGAAAATCTCTCTCGATTGATCGAGCGCGCGTTTCAAAAACTTCAGACCAATCCCATCCAGATTCCACATCCAGAACATCGCGAGTTGCATCTCGCCATTTACCGACGGCTGAATAACCCGTTTGTTGAAGGCATCTTAGAAGCCTACTGGGAACTCTACGAGGCTTCGGGTTTAGATCTGTATGCCGATTTGGCATATTTAGAACGGGTTTGGAGTTACCACCGTAAGATGGTGGAGAGTGT
>FMSI01005716.1_pt1 | contig 40273 bp, 35 predicted proteins | sample 1504471 | NCBI WGS metagenome assembly FMSI01 (sample SAMEA4475357, study PRJEB15587) | soil metagenome | biome: Soil; feature: Field | place: India | collected 2015-03-11 | depth 0 m
TGCTATTGGCAAAGGTTTTGCTATTGGTTCAGCAGCATTAACCGCATTAGCATTGTTTGGAGCTTATATGACTGCTGCTCATATTCCATCGATTGATATATCGAAAGCCAATGTTATCGGTGGATTATTCATAGGAGCACTTTTGCCGTTTGTCTTTTCTGGTTTTGCTCTTGGTGCGGTTGGCAGAGCTGCAATGTTTATGGTTAAAGAAGTGCGTCGTCAATTTACAGATATACCAGCATTAAAAGCTGCATTAGACGTAATGAAACGCTCCGGAGACAAACCAAAATCGGAATGGAGCAAGGAGGATATTGAAACTTTTGAAGCTGCAGATGGAAAAGCAGAATACGAAAAGTGCGTTGCTATTGCAACCAAAGGGTCAATTCGCCAAATGATTTTCCCAAGCCTTCTTGCTATTATTACTCCCGTGATTATTGGCTTTTTGCCATTCTTTGGGAAGGAAGCTCTTGGTGGGTTACTTGCTGGAGTTACCGCAACAGGGTTCTTACTAGCTGTTTTTCAGGCAAATGCTGGTGGTGCTTGGGACAATGCAAAGAAAATGATTGAAGGTGGCTTCGAGATTGATGGGGTACGATATGGGAAAAAATCCGAACCACACAAAGCAGCAGTTGTAGGCGATACGGTGGGCGACCCCTTCAAAGATACAGCAGGACCTTCGTTGAATATTTTGATTAAATTGATTTCCATCGTTGCGTTGATTCTTGCACCACTATTATAATGTTAAAAGCATTTTTTTAAGTAATTCTTAAAGTAGGGGTTCAACTTTGAACCCCTAAATTTATTTATAGTTTTTTTAACTGGAGCAAAACAAGAGAAATTATTTTTATCTTTGGTGTGTTTAGTTGGCAAATAAAAGAAGAGGTGGTTGGTAAATTCACCCTTGGGTTTTAAGTCATTTAGACCTAAAATTAAAGTAAAAGAGATAAATGAAGGGCAGAGTTAATTTGCAATGGTGAAATTAATTTGATAACACCTTGGATCTTCACCATAGATACCCAAACCAGCAGCATAAGCCCGTGACCTACAGCCAAAACAAAAGTCGTTTTGATAACAACTAGAACAACTTTCGGGCAGGCCTTCCTTTGTTTTCATTGTTTTAAAAATAAGGTAATCTTTATTTTGTTTGATAATTTCTAAGAAATTACTTTCATTGACATTCATTCCATTGATTTCTTCTCGGATTGTAGCACATGGAGTAACGTAGCCGTTGTTCAAAACAGCAAGAGTAGCACTACAGTACTGCTTGTTCACGCAATTCATTGGGTAAATGTTTGTATCGGCAACCTTTTTTAAATATTTATATAATCTTGCGACGTCCGCATTATTTGGTATAAATCTTTGCAATTCATCCATTGTTTGCCCAGGACGAAGGTAAGTATGGTAAACATTTACACAAGTAGCAATTCCGTAATTATTTTGGAAGTATTCTATTGTTTCAATCATATCATCTACAGATTGGTAACCGGTAAATGTAACCGAATTTAATAATTGTGATTTTGGATAACCGTAGGCAAGCAGATTCTCGATTCCTTTTATTATTGTTTTGATATCGTCAGAACTTCTCTTTGGATGTAGCTCTTCATAAAGTCTTTTATCTATAGTAGATAAATGGAAAGCGATAAGCCCAAAAGTACAGAGTTCCGAGCATCGTTTTGCAACTTCGGGTTCGGCTAAGGGGAGCCCGCCAGTCCACATATTATTCCGCAGACCAAGTGTCAATGAGTATTCAAGAAAATCGAACACTTCGTTGCGAAGCAATGGTTCACCTCCAAGCCATTCAATTGCTGTAATTCCAATTTGATTTGCACAATCAAGTATTTCGTAGATTTTTTTGCTTGGAAGTTGGTTTTTAATTTCTGGAAGAGCGTTCATATAGCAATATGAACAGTTTTGATAGCAGACATCTCCAATTTCTAGTTGGAGAGCATAAAAGCCATCGTTTGAATAAGCCTCGTTTAATTTTTCAAAGTCAATCATTTTATGCTAGATTTTAATTTAAAAAAACGAATTTTTCTTGAATTATTTTAGATTAACCAAAGGGAAAATATCAATAGACTTTTCATTTAATTTTGCTTTTTTGTTTCATATGAAAAAAATATTTTTTGTTGGTATAACTGGCAATTTTGGATCTGGTAAAACAACTGTATGTAAGTTTATTGAAACTCGTGGTTACGAGGTTATTTACTCCGACAGATTAGCAAAAGAACTGATGAATAAAAATGAAAAGTTGAGGGCCAAAATTATTGAATATTTTGGTAGCCAGACATATTTAACCAATGGTTCCCTGAACGCAAAATGGCTTGCCGAAATTGTGTTTTCGGACACGGAAGAAGGCAACAGAAACTTAAACCTATTAAATTCTATTGTACATCCTTTCGTTCTCGAGGAAACGGAAAAAATAATAAATAAACTTATCAAACAAGGAAAGGACCTAATATTTTTTGAAAGTGCTTTAATTTATGAAGCATGCATAGAGGATTTGTTTGATTACGTGATCTTAGTGATTTCCGACCATGCGAAGATTGTCGACCGACTTTTAGCTACTGGAAATTTTTCTTCAGAGCAAATTTGCCAAAGATTAAAAAAACAAATCCCACCTGAAGAAAAAAAGAATTTGGCAGACATTACGATTATCAATAATGGTACCTTTGAGGAGTTGCAGAGGAATGTAGACTTTGTACTTGAAATGTTAAAGGAATTACAAACGCTTGATAGTTATTCAAAAAACAATAATTAATTTTGTTTTTTGAAATAGGTTAGATGGAAATCCACGAAATTGATAAGCCACGAAGTAATTGCGGTGTAGTTGGGGTGTTCAACCATCCCGAGGCTTCAATAATAACATACTATGCACTCCATTCACTTCAGCACCGAGGCCAAGAAGCATCTGGAATAGTAAGTTTCTATTTAGAGGAAAATTCCTTAAAGAAAAAGTATGCCATTTTCAAAGGCGAAGGGCTTGTTCTAGATGTTTTTTCAGACCCAAAGATATTAACTGATGTGTTGAAAGGAGATTCTGCACTTGGACACAACCGTTATTCAACAACTGGAAGTGCTAAGCGTGTAAATATTCAACCTTTTGTGATGAGCTATCATTCTGGAATTTTAGCGATTTCTCATAATGGGAATTTGACAAATACTATTGAGCTTCGCAAAAAATTGAGTGAAGCAGGTGCAATTTTTCAAACAACCACAGATACAGAAATTTTCTTGCATTTAATTGCACATAGTCGAAAAGAAAAAATTGTTGACCAAATTCTGGAAGCATTAAGAATTGTACGCGGAGCCTACTCTCTTGCAATCTTAACACAGGATGCTTTGATTGCTGCGCGAGATCCCCACGGATTTAGACCATTAAGTATTGGAAAAATTAAAACAAAAAATGGTGATGCTTACATTGTTGCATCAGAAACTTGTGCTTTCGACATTGTGAATGCTGAATATATTCGCTCTATTAATCACAACGAACTGATTGTTATCGACAAGGCAACAATTGATTCTGGGGAAATAAAATCATTTAAAATTCAAGAAAATACACCCGAAGCTCGGCATTGCATATTCGAATATATTTACTTTTCTCGCCCAGACAGCAAAATTTTTAACCACAATGTTGATAAGGTCCGGAGGAAGCTTGGAAAAAATCTTGCCGAAGAATCCCCAGTCATAAAAAATGAAGGCGAGAAGGTAATAGTCATATCTGTTCCCGATAGTGGAAATACTGCTGCTCTGGGTTATTCCAAAGTAAATGCAGAAAAAGGCCAACCCACAGCATTCGAGATTGGGCTTATTCGAAGCCACTATGTCGGGAGAACCTTTATTGCTCCAAGTCAAGACAAAAGAGAATTCAAGGTAAAAGTGAAATTTAACACAGTAAAAGGTGTTTTGGCAGATCGTCAAGTTGTTGTTGTTGATGATTCGATAGTACGGGGGACAACATCGAAGTCTTTAATAAAACTCATACGCGAAGCAGAACCCAAAGAAGTCCATTTGAGAATAACTTCCCCTCCAATTCGCTTTCCATGTCATTATGGTATGGATTTTCCCAGTCGGGAAGAACTAATAGCTAATTATTACCAGACAGAGGAGGAAATTGGTAAAGCAATTGGAGCAGACTCTTTGCACTATTTATCTTTGGAAAAATTGCTCGAGACTGTCCCCAAAGACGAAGGCATTGGTTATTGTACGGCTTGCTTTTCGGGAGAATATCCAGTACCAGTTGAAAAAAACCATAACAAATTTTCGATCGAGTTGTAATTATTTAAAGATTTTTTTATAATTTGCATATCTAATTTTAATTAATTTAAAAAATATGTTTGCAGTAGTAGAAATTGAAGGATTTCAGTACGAAGTGAGTCCAAACTCCCTTCTCAAAACTCAGCTTTTACAAAAAGCTACTGGAGAAACTGTGGAAATCGATAAAGTTCTTTTCGTCGAAAAAGATGGAGAGGTTCAAATTGGGAATCCCTATGTAAATGCAAAAGTTGTTGCTTCAGTAGTAACCCACGGAAAAGACCCAAAAGTGATAGTTTTCAAGAAAAAAAGAAGAAAAAATTACCGACGCCTTAAAGGACATCGTCAGCACTACACTTTGTTGGAAGTAAAAGAAATTAACCTGTCGTAAATAATAAGGAGAATAAAATGGCACACAAAAAAGGTGGTGGTTCCTCGAAAAATGGACGTGATTCAGCAGGCCAAAGACGTGGTGTGAAGAGATTTGGTGGTCAGTTGGTTAAAGCGGGGAATATTATTGTTCGCCAATTAGGTACCAAATTTCACCCCGGAAAAAATGTTGGGTTGGGCAAAGACTACACTATATTTGCTCTAATAGATGGTATTGTTAAATTTGAACGCAAAGATAAAACCCGATTAAAAGTTTCTGTTTACCCAGTTCAAGAAAATTGATTTTTTTTTCAAGAACACATTCACCACTTGCAGCCCGAACATTTCGTTCGGGTTTCTTTTTCTTTGTTTTGACTATTAAAAGAAAGAATCAAGACAAATTTAAGTTTTTTATTAAATTTAGATTTTTATTTTGATTTATGAAAAATTTTTTAGACTTAATTAAGCAAAAAGTTATATTATTCGATGGAGGGATGGGGACAGAACTCTATCGAAGAGGAGTATTTATTAATAAATGTTTCGAGGAAACAAATTTAGTTGCTCCGGAACTTGTAAAACAAATACACAACGACTATCTTAACGCGGGAGCCGAGGTTATCGAAACAAATACCTTCGGTGCAAATAGGTTCAAATTAAAACGGTTCAATCTGCAAGATAAATTGAAAGATATAGTTTTTGCTGGAAGTAGGATTGCTCGGGAAGTTGCGGGCGAAAAGGCCTTTGTTGCTGGTTCGATTGGTCCTTTGGGAGTGCAAATTGAGCCTCTTGGACCTATTTCCCGGGAGGAATCACAAGAATTTTTCGCGGAAATAATCCAACCTATGCTCGATGGGGGAATAGACCTTCTGATTTTTGAAACCTTTATCAACTTAGACGAGTTGAAGCAAGCAGTTGTTTCCGCTCGAAAGCTTACGGACAAACCTATTATTGCTCAAATTACAATTGACGAAGATGGGAATACTTTGACAGGAACAAATCCCGAAGCAGCTATTGCTGATTTAGAGTCAATGGGTGCAGATGTTGTTGGAATAAATTGCACTGTTGGCCCTCAGGTTATGTTGAATTGGTTGGAGACTGTTAGGCCTTTAACTTCATTGCCAATTTCAATTATGCCAAATGCTGGCAAACCCAAAAATATTGATGGTAGGAACATATATCTTGCCTCCCCAGAATATTTTGCAGAATATGCTAAACTTTTTGTTAAGTCCGGTGCAAATATTCTCGGTGGGTGCTGCGGAACCAATCCCGAACACATCAAGAAAATGGCAATTGCCATACTTGCCTTACAACCGAAAATCATATTCCAAAAAATTGAAAAAATAATTGTTAAAGAGGAGCAAAAAGTTCAACCAATTCAAAAGAAGGATAAATCAAGGCTTTCTCGAAGATTAAGTATAGGTAAGTTTGTTAAATTTGTTGAATTGCTTTCTCCGCGAGGTGTCGATGCAAGCAAGGAAATTCAAAAAGCCCGGGAATTATTTTATAATGGTATTGATGTAATTAATATACCTGATGGGCCAAGAGCAAGTGCTCGTATGAGTGCTCTTGCTGTTGCTATTAAAATTCAGCGTGAAGTTGGTATCGAAACAGTACTGCATTTTGTTTGCCGCGACAGAAATGTCATTGGTATCCAATCGGATTTACTCGGTGCCTATGCCCTGGGAATAAGAAATATCCTTGCAATTACTGGCGATCCACCAAAGCTTGGTACATATCCAGATGCAACTGGTGTTTTTGATGTAGATTCTATTGGATTGGTGAACATATTAACACGCTTAAACAATGGATTAGATATTGCGGGGTACCCCATTGGAGAACCGACAGGATTTTTTATCGGTGTTGGTGTCAATCCTTTAGCTTTTAATTTGGAGGAAGAATTGCGAAGGCTTTACTGGAAAGTTGATGCAGGTGCAGAGTTTATAGTAACCCAGCCTATATTTGATGTTGTTGGATTTAAAGCATTTTTGAAAGAAGTGGAACATTATCATCTGCCTATTATTGTTGGAATATGGCCCTTAACATCGCTTCGTAACGCTGAGTTTATGAAAAATGAATTGCCCGGGGTAGTCGTTCCCGACGATATTATTGAGCGAATGAGAAAAGTTTCCGACTCTAAAAGTAAAAGCATTCAAGAGGGTATAGCCATTGCAAGGGAAACGATTAGTGAAATTGGGCATTTGGTTCAAGGGGTTCAAATATCCGCACCTTTCGGTAGAATAGATTCAGTGATGGAAACACTCGACGTCTTACCTTATTAACTTCGAATAATTTTGCTCTTGTTTGATTTCTAAAATTTCTTTAATTTTGTACTTTAAATTGCCACCTTAGCTCAGCTGGTAGAGCAGCTGATTTGTAATCAGCCGGTCGCTGGTTCGAATCCGGCAGGTGGCTCAAAAGTTAATTTCGCTATTAATTCAAGAGCCCGCCGGTTCTTTTTTAATTATTACCAATCATAAAAATTTTGATGGAAAATATTTGTTTGAAATGTTTGCAAATTTTGCGAGTTCGTTCGACTTATTAATGGAATTTCAAATGGTAGTTCAATTCCCAAATTTGCAAAAAAGGTTTAGATTGGTTAACAGAAAAGTTTTATTAAGTTTTTAAAATACCAAGTTTATGAAGAAAAAAAGCAAATCGTTCAAAATGTAAATAAGGAAATGATAATTTAAAATTAAAACAAATTCATTAATTTAGTTTGTTTATGATGAAATGATTATGTTTAAAAGAATTTTGATTGCAAACCGAGGCGAAATAGCTATTCGGGTTATCCGAGCAGCTCGAGAATTAGGAATTGAAACTGTTGCAATTTACCATAAAGTTGACCGCGAAGCCTTGCACGTGAGTATGGCAGACTATGCTTTTGAAATTTTCTCTGAGCAACCGAAGTCAGCTTATTTGGATATCCAACAAATTATTGATGTAGCAAAAAAAAGCGGAGCGCAAGGCATACATCCAGGTTATGGTTTTCTTTCGGAGCGTGCTCCATTTAGCCAAGCAAGCGCCGACGCTGGGATAAAATTCATTGGCCCACGTCCTTTTTCAATTGATGCTATGGGTTCAAAGACCAGAGCCCGTGAACTTATGGAAAAAGCAGGTGTTCCAATTGTGCCCGGAACGAAGGAGCCAATTAAATCTATCGACGAAGCATTAATTGCTGCCCAAAAGATTGGGTTCCCAGTGCTTTTAAAAGCTGCGGCTGGTGGTGGTGGCAAAGGTATGCGTAAGGTATTTTCTCCAGAAGAATTTAAAGAGAGTTTTGAGTCTGCTCAGCGTGAAGCAGAAAAGTCATTTGGGGACGGCTCTATTTATATTGAAAAGTACTTGGAAAATCCTAAACATATCGAAATTCAAATTATTGGCGATGAATTTGGAAAATATGTACATCTTGGTGAACGTGATTGCTCGATACAGCGTCGGCATCAAAAAGTAATAGAGGAGGCACCATCTACTGTTTTGGACGAAGAGTTGAGAAATAAGATGGGAAATGTTGCAATCGAGGCTGCAAAGGCTGTGGAATACTTAAATGCTGGAACAGTCGAATTTCTTTTCGATAAAAATCGAAATTTCTACTTTTTGGAAATGAACACTCGTCTTCAAGTTGAGCACCCAGTCACAGAGTTTGTCACCGGTATTGATATTGTAAAAGAACAAATTCGAATTGCTGCTGGTTACCCTTTATCTTTTTCTCAAAAAGATGTTGTCTGGCGAGGGCATTCTATTGAGTGTCGTATCAATGCGGAGGACCCGTTCAATAATTTTATGCCAGATACCGGTAAGATTACCTATTTACGTGAACCCGGAGGCAAAGGTGTTAGGCTTGATAGTGGTGTAGAAACTGGTTCAGAGGTGACTATACACTTTGACCCTATTATTGCAAAACTTATTAGTTATGGGAAAGATAGAAACGAAGCCATTTCCATTATGATTCGAGCATTGAAGGACTTTAAAATTTTTGGAATTAAAACAGGAATACCTTTTCTTATTCAAGTTTTGCAAGAACCTAAGTATCTCGAAGGTACTTACGATACTTCTTTCTTGGAAAGAGAATTCGACTTTTCGAAATTAGAAAAAGGAAAAGAAGAATACCTGACCACAGTTGCTGCCTTGGCTTTGCATTTGTATACAACGCAAGAAAAGAAGTCTACATTGATGCCTACGATTAGAAATAGCAAACAAACAAGCCGTTGGAAATTGCGGCTACAAAGCTTTAGAAGGTACAATTAATTTAACATAAATGAAACTGGCTGTTGTTTTGATGAGCGGTGGGTTGGACTCTGCTGTTTCTGCAGCTTTAGCAAAAGCATTAAATTTTCAGTTGGCAGCTTTACATGTTACTTATGGACAAAGAACCCAAGAACGGGAACGTCGTTCGTTCGATGATTTGTGCGATTTTTTGAAAGTAGAACATAGATTGGTATTGCCAATTGACTACTTTCATAAGTTTGGAGGCTCTTCGCTAATTGATAACACCAAAGAAATAGAGCAAGCTAAGCTCGACCGCACAGAAATACCATCTACTTATGTTCCGTTTCGAAATGGAAATTTGCTTGCTATGGCTACAAGTTGGGCAGAAGTACTTGGCGCAAATGCAATTTTTGTTGGAGCTGTGGAATCCGACAGCAGTGGTTATCCAGATTGTCGTTTGGACTTCTTCCTTGCTTTTGAAAAAGCAATTAATCTCGGGACTAAACCCGAAACCAAAATTCAAATTCATACTCCATTGATTAATTTAACAAAACGGTACATTGTTCGTTTGGGACATAATTTAAATGTACCTTTTGAATTAACATGGAGTTGTTATCGTGAAAGCGAGGTTGCTTGCGGAGTTTGCGATTCCTGCGCTTTGCGTTTACGCGGATTCCAACAAGCTGGGTTAGAAGATCCTCTGCCTTACATTACTAAACCTGATTATAGCAAGTAATTTATTTCGAAATTTCTTTATTATACTTTGCAAAAATTTACTTGTATTCTCTTTGTTTCCCTGATGCTATTTTTTTCTCATCTAAAACTATTAATTACGAAACAAATATTTTATCTTATTTATACTTAAACTTTGAATTTTAATTATAATTAATCTTTCTGTCCATTAAAATGGAATATTTCTTAATTTTGTTTTGAACTAAGAGCAAACGATGGAACTTATAGACCAAAGAGTAAAGAAGATAATGGAAGAATGTAAAGTTCGAGCCCGCGAAGTTGGACTCAATTTTGAAAATGAAACACTTGAATACATTGTCTCGAATCGTGATTTGCTCGAGCTTTCCCCAAAATTTATGATACCAACTTTGTATGACTATTGGGTGCACGAGGTCGAGGTTTTAAAAGAATATGGTAAATATAAACTTTATCCGACAAATCCCTATGAAACAGTGATTAATTCTCGTCCTGCAATTTCTTTCTACAATAGTGACAATCCCGATTGGCTAAACATAATGATTTTTTATCACGTTTTGGCTCACATTGATTTTTTTCAAAACAACATACACTTTAAGCATACTTGGGACGAGGACTTTGTTGGCTTAGCGCTTGCGGATAAAAGACTGATTGAAACTATGCGCAACCAATATGGCCGCTGGGTTGATTACCTTATAGAATTTGCTCGGTCATTAGATAACATTGTGGGGTTTTACGATACACTTTTTCACGTTGACTATCCATTCGAAAAGCAAATTCCTTCTGCAATAGAATACTATTTGGGCAATTTCCTGCAAGATGAAGTTAATGTTCCACACCATCAGGTACTTTCTGAATTGGGTAAATTCAACCATATGCTCGAGAGCAATAGCGAGGATGTTGCCACGAATTTATTTTTAGCTGAAATAGCAACACGATATCCAGAATTCAGCGCAAAATACAATAAATTTATTGAAACAAGGAGAAAACCTGCCGTTGATTTATTGGAATTCATTCGCGACAATTCACCTTTTTTAAAGAAAGATTCCAATAGATGGATGCAGACGATATTGACTGTCATTCGCAACACAGCTTTGTATTTTGCTCCCCAAGTGCGAACTAAAATACTCAACGAAGGATGGGCAAGCTATTGGCACGACGAGCTTTTCCGTAGCGACGAAAGGATTAGTTCTCACGAAGCTGACTATGCAAGAGTAAATGCTAATGTTACTTCAATTTTCCGATTGGGTTTAAATCCTTATGCTATTGGGTTACGTTTAATTCAATACGTTGAGGAACTTGCAGACAAGGGAAAATTGAACTATGAATTTCAAAAAATAGAGAGTATTGAAGCAAGAGAAAATTTTGATAGAAAAACTGGAGAAGGAAAAAAGGCAATCTTTAACTTAAGAAAATACTTCTCGGACTTTACATTGCTTAATATTTTTATTACCCAAGAATTTGTCGACAAGCACGATTTGTTTGTTGTCGGAATAAAGCCAGATTTTGAAAAGAAGACTATACAGTATTACGTAAAAAGCCGAAGAGCTGAAGATTATAAAAACATGATACTCAATGCACTTTATCATCCACCATTTATTACTGTAGACATGGACAGAACTACAGAAAAGTTGTTATATCTAGTTCACCACTTCGAAGGTAAGCAACTTATCAAAGAATTTGTCCCAGATGTGCTTGTTGGAATCGAATTTCTTTGGGGTGGGGAAGTGCAATTAGAAACAAACGAAATCTTAATAGATAAACCACAGTCCCCAAGTGAAAAGCCTAAATATCGCCGGCAAAAAGTTCTTTGGATATGCAAAGATAAAAAAGTGACGAAAAAAAATTTGTAAAATAATTATAATTCAAGCAGCTGCTCAACATTTTTGTTTAGTGCTGCACCAGTCTTTTAATATGATTAATTTAAACTAAAGAAAAAAGTAGAAACCAAATCTATTTGATAAAGTAAAAAGGGTTGAATAGAAATATGTGTGGGCTCTACAGGATTCGAACCTGTGACCTCTTCCGCGTCAAGGAAGCGCTCTAAACCAAGCTGAGCTAAGAGCCCATTCGGACTACAAAATTGCAAAATTTTTTTGAATTTTCAAAAATTATTTACTGTTTTTTTCTTCTATTATCATTGAATTTTTTGGTTTTTGGAAGATGAAAAAGTATTTTTTCAGTTTATTTTTTATTTTGTTATTTTCTATTGATTGCTTTGCTGAATATAAATTTACTGCGACAGTAAATAACAATACTGTTACACTTGGCGACCAGTTTCAAGTAACGTTTACATTAAATTCTACTGGCGGTAAAAACTTTCAACCTCCCTCTTTCAAGGGTTTTACGGTGCTGGCAGGTCCAAGTCGTTCGATGAGTACTCAAATTATTAATGGTCAAATAACGAGTACTATGTCTTTCATTTATATTCTATTGGCAGATGCTGAAGGCACATTTACTATTGAACCAGCAAAAATTACAGTCGAAGGTACAACCTTAGTTTCAAATTCAATAACAATAAAGGTGATCAAAGGGGATGAAAAACAACAACAACAATCGCAAAGCAGTGGTCAGGGAGGGGAAAAAACACTTTCGCAACAAGCTGATGAGATTATCCGAAACAATTTGTTTATTCGATTGTTTGTCGATAAAACTCAAGTGTATCTGGGCGAAACTATTGTTGCTACCTACAAAATTTACGTGCATCCCGAGCTCAACATAGTAAACATAAATGTTCCCAAAATGCCAAATTTCAATGGATTTTGGACCCAAGATTTTGGTATAAAAGATTTGAAATTTACAACAGAAGTGATTAATGGAGTACCTTACAGAGTAGCCGACCTTAAGCAAGTAGTATTAATTCCACAACAAAAGGGAACGCTCACAATTGACCCAATGGAAATTGAATTCGTTGTTAGATTGCTAGTTAGACAGCAACAACAAAAGAAACGTTACCGAGACCCCTTCGATATGCTCTTTGACGACCCATTTTTTAATGATCCATTTTTTTCAACAAGGTACAAAGATTTTCCCTTTACAGTTCGTTCGAAGCCAGTTTCAATAAAAGTTTTACCATTACCATCGCCCGAGCCTGCGGAATTTCGCGGAGGGGTTGGTTCTATGCAAATGAAAGCTTGGCTGGACAAATCTAATTTAAAAACTGGTGAAATTGCCACAGTTAAAGTACAAATATCAGGAAAAGGGAATCTTAAATTGCTCTCCCCTTTTCAATTGAATTTGCCAGCAGATATTGATTCATACGAGCCAAAAGTAATCGATAATACAAATGTTACTCCCTCGGGTGTGTCTGGTAATGTAACATTTGAATACTATTTAGTTCCAAAAAATCCCGGTCAATTTAAGATTGAACCAATAAAGTTTGCTTATTTTGATTTAGATAAGAAACAATACCAAAGTTTAACATCCGAGCCGTTTCTTCTTAATGTAGAAAAATCTGAAACAGCTTTCCAACCATTAGTTGCCAATGTCAAGAAAGAAGAAGTACAGTATTTAGGTAAAGACATTCGTTACATTAAAACATCGATAGATAAATTTTATCGTCCACAAGATAGTTTTATTACAAGTCCTTTCTTTTGGCTTGCAAGCCTTTTGCCAATTGGGTTGTGGGTTCTAGCTTTTATCTATGCTAAGAGAAAGGAAAAAATCGAGGGGAATGTTGTATTAATACGACAAATCCAAGCTTCCAAAATTGCCCAAAAGTATCTTAAAAATGCTAAGAAGTTAATTTCTAGCGGTGATAAAGAAAAATTTTACGAAGAAACATCTCGTGCTTTGTGGAACTTTGTAGCAAACAAATTGAATATAAAACCTATCGAGTTAACTAAAGAAAATATTCGAGAAAAACTTCTCGAAAGAGTGGACGAAGAGCAAGTTGTTGAACAACTTCTTGAACTAATGAATCAATGTGAGCAGGCTCGTTATTCTCCGCAATATGACAATCTGCCCATAGATTCAATTTACTTGCTTTCCGTTAAAGTATTATCAAAGTTAGGCGAAAAGTTGCTATGAATGCCAAGTTATTTATCTTTATGCTAATTTGCTTTTTGGGGTCAAATTTAATTTTAGCCTCAACTCAAGAGGAACTGAACTCATTGTTTCAAGAAGCCAATAAAAGTTATATTGAGGGGAATTATCAAAAGGCAGCTGAACTTTACGAGCAAATATTATACCAAGGCTTTACAAACAAAGAATTACTATTCAACCTGGGCAATACTTATTACCGACTTAAAGAATATCACAAAAGTATTCTTTATTATGAGCGGGCAAAAATTGTTGACCCATTCGATGAAGACATTAATTTCAACTTGCAAATAGCAAACCTCCATAATGTGGACAAAATTCAAGAAATACCAAAATTCTTTTTGAAACAATGGTGGGAAGATACCCGAGACATTATTTCCTCGAACCAGTGGGGGATTTTGGCAATTGCTTCTATTTGGATATCTGCCGTATCATTTATTATTTTTTTGTTAGTTCTTTCTCCAAAAATCCGCAAATTTTCTTTCTTTGCTGGGGCATTGTTTCTAATTTTATTTATCCTTTCGACCACTTTGGGATATTCTCGTTACAAATTTGAGATCAACCACAACCATGCTATTATTTTCTCGTCTAATGCTTACATTAAAAGCTCACCCGAAGAAACCTCAACTGATTTATTTATATTACACCAAGGAACAAAAGTTGAAATATTGGACGAAATAGGTAATTGGTTCAAAATTCGATTAGCTAATGGCAACATAGGTTGGATTAAGAAAACCGACATTGAAAGAATATAATTTTTAGATAATAGGAAATCCAAAAAAAAATATAATTTCTTTTTTTTTAAACTTTATTGGGTTACGGTAGAGCCATTGTAATTTACTTGTTTGTAAAAATTATTCATCTAATAAATTCTTTGGAATTTTAAGTAAGTAAAATTCTTATTTATTTTCTAAATCTTTTGTGGAAGCATCTGTCGGTGGTATAACATATATTGAAATTTCCTTTGGCAAGAGCCCTGCTTCTGCAAGATATTTAATATTTTCAACTAAAGCCTCATCCAATTTGTTGTCCATGCGAACAATCAGAACACCAGTTTTGGTCACCACATTTTGAGCCACAATCATACCAGGCTTGAGTTTTTCAACACGAATGGTTCGTTCAAGAACTTGTGGCTCTTCTTTGGTGGTTTCTGTGGGAGTTTCAACTGGTGCTTCGATACTAAAATCTTCAAATTCGCTGGTGCGTAAAGTGCGCAGATCAAAATTCCTTATAATTAAATTTGTTTTTGGAATAATTAGCTCGGGAATTGCCCTTTTCTTAATCATGCCTTGAAAAGTATTAAGGATATCATTATCGAACCAATTAGCTTTGCGATAGAAGAATTTTACAGCTTCGTTATGGCGGTCGAAAGTTTCTTCTTTAGTTTGAACTACCAAACCTTCTTCTTCGAGCTTAATTAGATGAAATGGTTGAATTCTGTAGACTTTATTATGGTAAATACTTGCTACGGAAACCACTTGAGATTCTCGAAGCACGGAAAGCCCCTCGAGCTTTTTCGGGCCTCCGCTTCCGCTTCGATTTTCAAATATTTGTGATAGAATAGTCGCTGGACCACGGATTATTTCAATCGAATTTAATGAATCAATTACTTTTTCAAACAAATTAAAGAAAAATTCTTTGTCAATATGTTCAAGATCAAATGGGTCATATAGAAGAAATCTCTTTGGCATAACAAGCATAGGTAAATTGATCAAAGAGGCAGCAAAGACAATTTCTTCTATAGTTCGGTTGGTAAATTTAAGTTCCTCTGCTAAAGCTTTTGATATTGCTGTTACGTATGATGTATGACTTGTATAATAGTACTTTTCGGAAAGTGATAATATTTTTTGAAGTCCAAAGATAAAATCAGCAGCAACTTTTTGTGCGGTTTGGTATGGTTGGCCTTTTGATAAGAGGTCAATTCCTTTTACATCAGAAATGCCCATTCTATGTAAAGCTTGCAGTAGTTGATTATTTTGGACAACCAAATTATATGTTTCAAAAGCGTTTTTTATGATTTGTATAAGTTGCAAATGATCTACAGGTTTAGTCAGATACATATAAGCACGACTTTGATTAATCGCAGCAATTATTTCTTGAGAGTTTGCAAAAGCAGAAAGAATAATTCGAATAGCATTTGGAACATATTTTATTGTTTCTTTTAAAAAGTCGATTCCGTTCATAATTGGCATATTCAAATCGCTTATAATTACCCCAGGAGAAAACCCTTTCTTTATGATTTCCAATGCTTCTGGACCACTTTTGGCTATTGCAATTGTGAAATGCTTTTTAAGCGTCGTTTCTAGAAGCTTCAAAAAATTAATATCGTCCTCCACTATAAGTAAGCACCCTTTTTGATTAATATCTTGGTTTTGATTCATAGTTCATTAGTAAAGAAAAAAACAAAAATGCAAAAAAAATCACAATGTTGTAATAATAAACTCGGCATAAAGTAAGTCTTGGGGAGTTGTTATTTTGATATTTCTTTCGTCACCATCAACAACCTTAACCATATGTCCAAAATATTCAACAAATCCAGCTTCGTCAGTAAACGAAAATCCTTCGCTAATAGCCTTTTCGTATGCCGATATCAAAAGCGAAGTCGAAAATGCTTGTGGTGTTTGAATTGCAACAATATTTGTTCTGCTAATTGTTTTGGAAACAAATCCATCTTGATCAATTTCTTTCAAAGTGTCTTTAACTAAAATTCCTGGTACAACAGCTTTGTGTTTTATTACATTTTCGTAAAGTCTTTTGACCAAGTCACTCCCAACAAAAGGACGAACAGCATCGTGGACAAACACGAAATCGGTATTTTGAATTTGAAGGCTTTGGAGAGCATTCCATACAGATTGGAATCTTTCCTTTCCGCCTTCAATAATTTCAATATCGAAGAAATCGTTTCTAATTAAAATGTCATACATTAGTTTTTTGTATTCAACTGGGTAGGTTATTACAATAGAATCGAATTTAATTGAATTCACCAAATTTTGAAGAGAGTGGATAAAAATTGCTTTCCCTTTGATTAAATGAAATTGTTTTGGAATTGGCTTCCCAACTCTTTTACCAGAACCACCAGCAGTTAAAATCAAACCAAGCTTCATAAAGGGACTTTTTTGGCAAAATTCAAATTTAGTCATATTATTATTTTTTTCTTAATTTAGTTTTTTTTAGAAAAATTTAAGATTGTAACAGTGAGTTTGTTGTACTTTTTCTTTGGGGTTCTTTCGATTTTGGCAATTGCGAGTGCAATTGTAACAATAATTAGCCGTAATCCAGTTCGAAGTGCTTTCGCTTTGATATTTAATTTCTTTATGCTTGCAGGCTTATATATTACCTTGAATGCCCAGTTTGTTGCAATAATTCAAATTCTTGTCTATGCTGGGGCGATAATGGTGCTTGTTGTTTTTGTAATTATGCTATTGAATTTATCAAACGAAGAGCGACTGAGCGAAAAATTCAATTTCCGAAAAGTTGTAGCGGTCTTTTTAGGGCTTGCTTTTATTATTCAGATTATGTCTGCAATTTTCATTCCAGGTACCTTAAAGACTAATTTGCATCCCAATTCAGCATCAATTGGGACTGCCCAATGTATTGGCAAAAGTTTATTTTCCGACTATCTTGTGCCTTTCGAAATTGTGGGGATATTGTTAATCTCTGCTATTATTGGTGCTATAGTTCTTGCTAAACGGAAAGTTGATTAGGAGGCATTTATGCAAGTAGTCCCTTTAGAATTTTATTTGATTGTTTCTGCGATACTTTTTACCATCGGTACAATTGGAGTACTAACACGAAGGAACGCCATCGTTGTTTTTATGTCGATAGAGTTGATGTTAAATTCGGTTAACTTAACATTCGTTTCGTTTTCTGCCTTTTTTGGCGATGTTACTGGTCAAATTTTTGTTTTTTTTATCATGGCTATAGCCGCTGGCGAAGCTACCATTGGTCTTGCAATTATTCTTTCCCTTTTCCGACAAAAGCAAACCGTATACATCGACCAAGCCGACACGTTGAAATGGTAAATCTGTGATTATTTTTTGAAAAAATTGAGCTCCCGCAGTAAAAGCTATTTCCCATAATCTTTACCAATAATCTTTATCTAAATTACATACCTTTGAACTAAAACCACCTGTGCTTTCTTGAATTGCAAAAATAATATACAAAGAAATTCTCAAAATTCTTTGGGTTTGTTTTAGTAATTTTGCTTTTTTTAAAATTGCACCAATGACAAAACTCGAAATAATCATTTCACTTGCAAAGAGACGAGGTTTTATTTTTCAATCGTCAGAAATCTATGGTGGTTTAAATGGTTGTTGGGACTTTGGTCCACTAGGCGTTGAACTTCTTCGCAATTTAAAAGAACTTTGGTGGAAATCAATGACTTATCGCGACGATATCGAAGGTGTTGATGCTTCGATTCTTATGCATCCTCGCGTTTGGGAAGCAAGTGGACACGTTGCTCAATTTACCGATCCAATGATTGATAACAAGGTAAGCAAGGCACGCTTTAGAGCAGACAATCTGATTGAGGAATATATCGAAAGGCTTAGAAATAAAAAAAAGAACGATTTGGCAGACGAAATACAGCAAAAACTTTCAAATGCTTCTAACCCGGCAGACTATTACAACATCATTATCGAGAATAAAATACCCGACCCCGTAAGTGGAACAACTGAATGGACTGAGGTTCGCTATTTCAATCTTATGTTTAAAACTTTTATTGGTGCTGTAGAGGATCCTTCGAGTGTTGTATACCTTCGACCCGAAACTGCTCAGGGAATTTATGTCAATTTCAAAAACGTACTAGATACATCTCGTCAAAAAATTCCCTTTGGAATTGCACAAATTGGAAAAGCATTTCGCAATGAAATCAATACTAAAAACTTCCTTTTTCGTACTCGTGAGTTCGAACAAATGGAGATGCAATATTTTGTTAAGCCCGGCTCAGAAAATGACTGGTTCGATTATTGGTTGAACGAGCGATTTAGTTGGTATCTTTCTCTCGGTTTCAAAAAAGAAGTATTAAGATTCAAAGAGCACGAGAAACTTGCCCATTATGCAAACCGAGCTGTTGATATAGAATTTCTTTTTCCTTTCGGTTGGGGCGAAATTGAAGGTGTTCATTCAAGAACAGACTATGATTTGAGAAATCACCAAGAGTTTAGCGGAAAGCGGCTCGAATATTTCGACAACATATCAAATGAACGATACATTCCATTTGTGGTGGAAACAAGTGGAGGGGTAACCCGCACGTTTATGGCAATACTTTGCAATTCTTACGACGAGGACGAAGCACCGACAGAAAAAGGTACAATGGAAAAGCGAACAGTGTTGAGATTCGACCCCAAACTTTCCCCTATTAAAGTTGCAGTTTTTCCTCTTGTAAATAAGAATGGTATGCCCGAACTTGCTCAAAAAATATATAAAGATGTTCAAAAACATTTCAAATCTATGTATGATGACTCGGGCGCTATTGGTCGAAGATATCGTCGCCAAGACGAAATTGGGACTCCCTTCTGTATTACAGTCGATGGTGAAAGCTTCCTGGACAACACTGTTACAATTCGCGACCGCGACTCGATGAAACAAATTCGTATTGGTGTGGATAAAATTGTTGATTTCTTAAAGGATAATTTGATTATTTGATAAACTTTATGAAAACATTTTTTAAACTCCCTTTTTGGGTAGTCCTGTTTTTCCTTTTTATTTTCTACTCCTCTTCGAAGGAAAATTCTGAAAATTTTCAAAATAAAGGGCAAATTCTTTGTCAGAATTTTATTAGTGATACCTCAGAAAAAGGAATCGACTCTCTTCAAGAACAGGATACAGATTTAGAGGAGATTATTCAGACCTTCAAAACTTTACTGCAAGAAAGCGAAAGCGATGAAGATGATACGCTTTATTTCGAGGTAATAAAAGCATTTGATATTTTTGGGGCTATGTTTCGTGAGTTGCTAAAGTCCTATATCATCGAGCTTGGTCCTCTGGAACTACTTAAATATGCTGCAGATGGAATAACCGACCAACTCGATCCTTATACAAATTTCTTTTTCAATGAATCCGATCTTAGCGAAGCAGTAAGCAATAATGAATATGTTGGGCTTGGCGTCGTTGTTTCGGTTATAGATTCTTCACTGTACGTTGTAGATTTCTTAGATTCAATCGCAAAAGAAGTTTCTAACTTAAATGTTGGTGATAAACTTCTTTCTATCGACAATGTTAAGTTGGCACCCAACTTAGATACCTTAAGAAAATATACTTCAGGTATTGAAAATACCAAAATCGAAATCCTTGTTGAAAGGGAAGGTTTAAGTTATCCTATAACAATACAGACTTTTCGTCGAAAAATTAATGTTCCCGACATATCTTTTTCCAAAGTATTTGATTTGGATGGTGGTAAGGTACTCTATGTAAAGCTGGATAGATTTTCTATTGAAATGCTACATAGTGTTAGGGAAAGATTGCAAGAATTCAAAAATTTCAAAGACAGAGAACGAAAAGGTATTATTATAGATTTGCGCGATAATCCTGGTGGAGTTTTAGAATCTGCAATTCAGTTTTGTGAAATGTTTCTTCCTTCTGGTTTGCCGATTTGCTCGACTCGAGGGCGAGATGAAAGTGAAGAAGAGGTTTACAAAGCAGTAATTGCACCAATCGATACTACAACACCGCTTGTTATTATTGTAAATCGTGGTTCGGCAAGCGCTAGCGAAGTAGTTGCTGGTGCCATACAGGATAATGACCGTGGAGTAATCGTAGGAGAACAAACCTTTGGTAAAGGAATAGTTCAAAGTGTTGCAGCACTACCACACGATTCCTATCTCAAAATAACTACCTCTAAGTATTTTACTCCGTCTGGAAGAAGTATTCATAGAAATCGCTTTTTATCCAATACCACAAACAAGATTGGGAAGCTTTACACAATGGACACTGTTTTCTTCACAAAAAACGGAAGGATTGTTAAAGAATCAAAAGGAATACAACCAGATGTAGCCTTTGAAATAAACGATGAAAATTCATTCCTAGATTTCTTACATTCCAAAATTTTGTTTATTAGATTTGTTTCATACCTAGAGAGTACTCAACCTCAGTTTAAATTAACTGACAAACCTAAATTTATGGTGGAGGGTTTCATTTCTTTTTTAAAAAGTAAGAATATCGTATTTAAATCTGATATTGAAAAAGAAATTGATACTCTATTGGACAAGATAAAGAAAACAAAATCAAACAAAGTAATCGAGAAAAAGCTGTTAGAATTAAAGGAAACAGTTAGCGAATCTATAGAAACATTAGTAAAAAAGAATCAGAATGAAATTATCGAAGCGATTCGCCACGAAATGCAAAGAAGAAAAGTTAGTTTCGATGAATATAAATTTATTACCTTGAAACAAGATAATTTTTTCAAAGAAAGTATCAAAATTTTGAAAGATAGAAAACGCTATTTAAAAATATTGGGTAGAGAAGGTTAATAAAATATAACAAATCTATATTCGTTTCAAAATCTGTTTTGTTTAAAACAAAGTTATTGTGTATGAGAATTACCAAACAATATACTAACAGAGAAAGTCAATCATTAGATAAGTATTTACAAGAAATTGGAAAATATGAACTTTTAGCACCAGAAGAAGAAGTTGAGCTAGCGAAAAAAATTAGGAAAGGTGGGTTAGAAGGTCAAAGAGCGTTGGAACGACTTGTGAAAGCCAATCTCCGTTTTGTTGTTTCTGTTGCTAAGCAATATCAAAACCAAGGCCTTACCCTTGGAGATTTAATTAATGAAGGCAATCTTGGTCTTATTAAAGCTGCTACTCGTTTCGATGAGACCAAAGGTTTTAAGTTTATATCTTACGCAGTGTGGTGGATTCGCCAATCCATACTTCAGGCATTAGCTGAGCAATCTCGTATTGTTCGTTTACCATTGAATAGAGTCGGTGCTTTAAATAAAATTGGAAAAAAGTTCAGCGAACTTGAGCAGAAATTTGAGCGTGAACCTACTGCTAGTGAACTTGCTGAGCAATTGGATATGACTGTAGCAGATATTCACGAAACAATTAAAATTGCGGGCCGACACCTTTCGGTAGATCAACCTCTACCACAAAACGAGGATAATCGACTTCTTGATGTTATTCCAAACGAACAACAACCATCCCCAGACCACCAACTTATTCAAGAATCCTTGCGAATTGAGATTGAAAATCTGCTTAGTACATTGCCCGACCGTGAAGCCGATGTAATTCGTTTGTTTTATGGCATTGGGACTTCTCAGCTTACTTTAGAAGAAATTGGCGAAAAGTTCAACCTTACTCGCGAACGTGTGCGGCAAATCAAGGAGAAGGCTATTCGAAGATTGAGGCATTCTAATCGTTGTCAAGCATTAAAGGCTTATTTAGGGTAATCTAATGCATAGAATAGATTTACCTTTAAACGAGGGCAAAAATAGAGAAACCACCCCCAGAAGACCAGAATGGTTAAAAGTTCGTGCCCCAGGAGGCGAGAATTTTGCCAATTTAAAAAGAATGATGCGCTCTAAAACCCTACATACAGTGTGCGAGGAAGCTCATTGTCCAAATATTGGTGAATGTTGGGAGCGAGGAACCGCAACTTTTCTAATACTAGGCGAAATTTGCACTCGTTCTTGTGGTTTCTGTGCAATTAAAACTGGGAAACCCGAACCAGTCGATCCCGAGGAACCACTGAAGGTTGCTTTGGCAGTTCAGCAAATGGGAATTTCGCACGTTGTTATCACTTCTGTTAATCGTGATGAATTGCCGGACCAAGGTTCTATTATCTGGGCAAAAACAGTACAAGAGGTTCGTCGCCTTAATCCCAAAGTGTCAATAGAAGTTTTAATTCCAGATTTTAAAGGTGATTTCGATTGCTTGCAAAGAGTTCTCGATGCTAAACCTAACATTTTGAACCATAATGTAGAAACTGTTCCAAGACTTTACAAACTTGTTCGCCCCCAGGCAAAATATGATCGCTCCCTCCAAGTTTTAAAATATTCCAAAGATAAAGGATTTATAACTAAAACCGGTATTATGGTTGGAATTGGGGAAACATTCGACGAAGTTGTCGAAGTAATGAAGGATATTCGCAAAGTAAACGTGGATATTTTCACTGTTGGCCAATATTTGCAACCTACTCCCAAGCACCTTCCTGTCGATAGATTTGTTACTCCCGAGGAATTTAAAGAATACCGTAATATCGGTATTCAGTTGGGCTTTTCCCATGTGGAATCCGGTCCCTTAGTTAGAAGCTCTTATCACGCAGAATCTCATGTCCTATAACAGGCTTAGGTTTACCATTCTTGGAAGTGGCACTTCGTCTGGAGTTCCAACTATTTCCTGCAAATGTCCTACTTGTTCTTCAAACGACCCAAGAGATAAAAGACTTCGAACTTCTTTGCTTGTTCAATCCTCTAATACAAATGTTGTCATCGACACAACTCCAGATTTTAGACAGCAAATGCTTACATTCGATATCAATAAGCTTGATGCAGTAGTTTATACTCATGGGCATTTCGACCATATCGGTGGGTTGGAGGACTTGCGTGCTTTCAACTACACTACTAATAAACCAGTGAAAATTTATACCAATCAACAAACTTTAGAATGTATAAAAAAGACATTTCATTATGTTTTCGAAGAGCCAGAGCAGATTGGGGGAGGAATACCTATTTTAGACATTAACTTAATTGACAATAAACCTTTTATTATTGGTGATATTAATTTCGACCCATTGTTTCTTTACCATGGCAAAATGATTGTTTTAGGTTTTCGTATTGGAAATCTAGCATATTGCACCGATACCAATTTTATTCCTTTGGAGACAATTCAAAAGATGCAATCACTTGATTATTTAATTTTGGATGCTCTTCGATATGATAAGCATCCTACGCATTTCAATTTAGAGGAGGCTATTCTTGTTGCCCAACAAATTAACGCACGAACAACTTATTTGATTCACATTTCACACCAAATAATGCACTCTAAATGCGAAAAAGAGCTTCCGGAAGGGATCCTTCTTTCCTACGACGGTTTACAAATTGTTAATTAGAACTGCTTTAAATGTAAATATATACATTATTTAAAAAAGGTGTTGAGTTTATTCTAAATTTGTCTTGTAATTAATTAAATAAAAGGCTTTTGCATAAAAGTGGGGTCTTTTAAACCCCCGTGCTCAATTGTTTATGAAAAGGTAAGTTTAATTGCCTAGATAGACTTAATTAACTACTTTTTCATGGATTTAAGAAGATTCTCCCGTTCCTCGTCGGAAAGCATATCCATAATTGAAATACCAGTGCTCATTGGTTTCGTTTCGAAATTACTTGGATTGGCTTGGGGCTTTGGATTTGGTTGAGGTTTGGGTGTGTCTTCCTCGGTTTCGATCAAGCCAAGAATTACAGATTCCTCTTCTGGAACAATTTCTGAAATTTGTACTTTTATTTTATCCCCTTGTTTTAAGGGAATTTTATTTCCGCGAAGGATTCTTTTCATCTTGCTACGTGGCAAAAACCCGTCCAGTTCTGGGGAAATGGAGATTACGCAACCCTGAGGAACAACTTGGAGAACTTTACCTTCGTAAGTTGAACGCAAGGGATATTTTTCGTGAAGGGTGGGCCATGGATTTTCTTGTAATCGCTTCATACTTAAGGAAATTGTCTTTTTTTGCTCATTGAAAGCTAAAACGACTACCTCAACTTTATCTCCAACCTTTAAAAACTCGTTTGGTCTACGCAATCTTTTTGTCCAGGATATTTCGGAAGTTCTAAGTAATCCCTCAACCATTGGCTCGAGTTCGATGAACGCGCCAAAATCAACAATACGCCTAACTATTCCAATGTGTCGTGATCCTACATGGTATTTTTCCTCGGTAGCGGGCCATTGAGAATTATCTATAAGTTCTTTTCTGCTAAGCCCAATTCTTTTGTTCTCTTTATCAACTTCAACAATAATAGCTTCCAATGAGTCCCCAAGTTTGAAATGCTCTTTTAAATTCTCAATTCTATATGGGGCAAGTCGGGATATGTGAATTAATCCTTCGGCACCCCCAAGATCTATAAAAACGCCAAAACTAGCAATGGAGCTAATTTTGCCTTCAACTTTTTGACCAATTTTTAAGCTGTTCCAAAATTCCTCTTCAAGCAACTTCTTACGGCTGACTATAACGGCCATACTTCCTTCATCATATTCTTGAATTTCATGTACCATAACTGTAAGATTTTTGCCAACCATTTCGAGCAATTCCTCGTCGGTTGGGGATTTTTTCAAATGGAAATGGGAAGCTGGCAAAAACAATGGAGCTTCTTTGAAAAAAACACGCAAGCCACCACGAACCCTGCTGTATACATTAACTTCAATTGGTCGATTTTCGTTGGCTGCAGCTTTGACCTCAGCAAATGCTTGAAGTAAGCGTGCTCTTTTGCTACTTCTCCGTTCTCGTTCTTCTTCGGCCGAAATTGGATTCGAAGTTTCAACTTCTTCAGTTTTTGTAGTTGTAATTTCAGTATTTGCAAGTTGTACAACATCACTTTGAACATTGGGAGCTTGGTTATGAGAAATTTCTAATTGCTCTGTGTTTGTGATTTGTAGTTCTACGGGATCGGTTTCAACACTTTGCATCTCAATGGGTGATTGTGTGGTTTCGATAGATCTTTGTTCTTCTGAAGGGGAAGCGATAGGGTTATTTTCGTTCATTTGCTCACCTAAAACTAAAAGCTTTTAACATATTGATTTTAAAATAAAATGCAAAATTAGTAAAAAATGTAAGAAAAAAAAAGAAATTTTACACTTCACTGCTGGATAATGCAGAATAAATAACTTCAAGTAATTTTTTTTCGAACTTTTCAAAAGAAAAGTTCTGCCTAATGTGATTTCTTGCGTCAATCTTCATCTGTGAATATTTTTCAGGAAAATGATATATATCTTTTATTATTTCAACCCATTCTTTAGGTTCATCAGCAATCAAAAGAACTTTGTCTTCTTTTCGTGCAATGGGGTAAGCAGAATAAGAAGTTGTTACAACTATCGTTCCTAAAGCCATCGATTCCAGTATTTTGTTTTGGATTCCACCACCAGTTTGCATTGGGGCTACAACACAAAGGCTGGATTTTAGCAAGTAATAGGGATCTTCGACAAACCCTTTAACAATTATTCTAGGAGAAATTTTCTGTAACTTTAGAATTTCCTCTACGGGATTAGCACCTATTATCTGAAAGTTAATTCCTTCGGGTAAATATGGAAAAACTTTTTCGACGAACCAAAGTACTGCATCAACATTTGGGCGATAATTCATTTTTCCAAAATAAGACACAAAGTTATTTAATCTATTGTCCAGTTTTTCATAGGTTAACAACTGTGGTTTTACTGCTTGGGGAATTTGGATTATTCGATTTAGATTGAAATATTCTATTTCCCTTCGATTAAACATCAAGCTCCAATCATACTTTTTGATTATTTTCCTTTCGAATCTTAGCATGGTTGGGAATTCAACAAAATAAAATGCCTTCCAGAACAAAGAGTGTGTTCGATGGAATGAATACTTGTAATTTAAACCGATACTATCTGCCAGATTAATAATTTTAGGCTTTTTGAAAGGTAGTAAGTAATCAGCAACGCGAATACTCCCCGGGAAAAGCAAATCATACTTGTGAACAATGGAATTGATATACTTTTGGACTTGAGGAAAATAAAACGAGTTTACTTGCAAAGGTTTGAAATTCAAAAAAGAACGGAATGCATTAAGATAAAACTTCATGCGTGGAAAGGTAAAAATTTTGTATGATTTACAATGGTTTCTTAGAAACTCCTCGGCTTCGCTTGTGCAACCTTCGAAAGAAATGATGATCACGTCCAAATCGAAATGTTCGTTTAGTATTTTAACAATATTTGAATTGGTTAGGTTATCCCCACCAATAAAAGGAAAAGGTACTCGAGGAAAGACCAATAACACTCTTTTTCCCATTCTGAAGAATGAAATTTAACCTAAAGTACAATATAACAATTAATCTATTGCCTAACTTTTATTTCAACTATTTTTCCATCCTTCATAAAAGCAATTCTATTTGCAAAGCTTGCAACTTCGTCGCTGTGGGTAGCAATAATAAATGTAATACCTTTATTAATTTGTAGCGAAAGCATTAAATTTAAAACTTCTTTAGCTGTAGTGGTGTCGAGGTTCCCAGTTGGTTCGTCTGCATAGATTATTTCTGGATTGTTAATAATTGCACGAGCTATTGCAACTCTTTGCTGTTCACCTCCCGACAGTTCCGATGGTTTATTATTAATTCGTTCCCCCAAATTAAGCGTTTCAAGAAGTTCTCTTGCTTTTTTCTTTGCAATTTTTTCTGGTGTTCTGCCAATTATCATTGGTAAAGCTACATTTTCCAATGCTGTGAATTCTGGCAAAAGATGGTGAAATTGAAAAACAAAACCAATCTTGCTATTCCGTAACCGAGAAAGTTCGTCGTTGCTTTTTTTTTGGATTTCTATTGCCGTGCCGTTGAGAAAATAAACTACTTTACCTTCATCTACTTTGTCCAAGGAGCTAAGAACATAGAGAAGAGTAGTTTTACCCACTCCAGAAGGTCCCATAATACAAAGGTATTCTCCTTTGTATACCTTCAAATCAATTCCTTTTAGAACCTCGACTTTACTCTTTTTGTCTTTCTCGTACGATTTTTTAATTCCTTCTGCGACTATGATAGCATTCATTGCTTTAAACTAGGAAAAAGGTATTAATGTACCATATTGGGGCAAATTTCCTTTATCGAAATTAGCATGCGTTTCCAAGTTTCTTCGATGTGATTATCTAAGCCGATTGAAATTCGAACTAACCCAGGGGAAAGTCCCATTTGTTCTTGCTCTTCGGCTGGGATTTCGCTCGAGGTACTTAATCCTGGTGCACTGAACAAGGTCTTGAAAAATCCAAGGCTAACAGCAAAATACCCGACTTTGTTTTCTTGCATTTTCAACATCAATGCATTTGCTGTCTCAGGGGATTTACAATCGAAAGTGAGCATTCCACCAAAGCCATACTCCTGGTTCATCAACTGTTTCATTTTTTCATGCTGTGGGTGGCTTTTCAAACCAGGGTAAAAGACACGAATACCTACTTCTTGCAGTTTTTCTGAAATAAAAAGTGCATTCTTGCTGTGTTGCTTAATACGGATGTGCAGTGTTCTTAGGTTTTTAAGAATACCAGCTGCCCTAATAGAGTCCATTGTCGGACCAAGCAACATTGCTGCTCCACTATGGACATCTTTAAGACTTCTTATAAAATCGTGGTTAGCACAAATTGCACCCCCTACGCAATCGCTTGCTCCATTGATAAATTTTGTAAGGCTATGGATTACAATATCTGCACCTAGTTTATGCGGTTGTAAAATCATTGGGCTAAATGTGTTGTCTACAATAAGGGTGAGGTTGAACTCCTTTGCAAGCTTACTTAATTCCGGGATATTTGCAACTTCTAGCAAGGGATTGCTTATAGATTCAGTATAGAGAATTTTAGTCTTTGGTGTGATTTTTTGACGTATTGCATCGAGGTCGAGGATGTTAACAAAATGGGTTTTGATATTAAATCGAGGGAAAAAATTTTTTAAAATTGCATAAGTACCACCATAGATAGTTCTGCTCGAAATTATTTCGTCCCCGGATGAGCAAATTTGTAATATTGCACAACTTATTGCAGCCATACCCGATGCAGTAATTTGTGCGTATTCAGTTTCTTCTAAAAGTGCAAGCGATTGTGCCAAGTAGTGCACCGTAGGATTTAAGTGCCTGGAATAAAGGAAACAGCCTTCGACTTCGTGCTGGAAAAGTTCTTGCATCTTTTCTGCAGATAAAAAAGTAAAAGTGGAAGCATCTTCGATAGATGGATTGACGCCTCCATATTCACCAAATACCCAGTAATCCTGGATTTTCATCGCAGGGTCTTTTTCCATTTCTTTTCTCAATTTTGTGGGACTTCGACATTTATAAAACCTCTTATTTGCAAATCTCTTATGATATCTACCTCTATCTGCTTTTTCAAAGCAATCAATTTGTCTAGGAATTTATAATGGTTTTCTATTAAGACTTTAAGGTTATGATAATTATATTGGTTCCTGTTGCTTTCGTTTCGAAATATCAAATCTTTATTTTTCTTTTTCTCTAAATTTTTATACTTCTGTTCAAATTTATTTAGCTTCATTTGAAAATCTTTATTCGATCGTTCAAACCTATTTTGCAATTCTTTCGTTTTTTTGTTGTACTTCTTTTTCAATTCCTTTTGGGATTGGTACCCTTTAGTTTTTAACTCTTGGGCGTATTTTAAACGAATGTTCAAATATTCTTTTAATAATTCACTATATTTAGATTTGTATTCAGATAACAATTTTGAATACTCGGTGATGTAATTCAAAAATTCTTTGGCACCTTTAAGATATTTCCCAAGATTTGAAAAGTCCAAGTAAAGAGATGTGTCCGATGGCAGAAAAGGAATTTCTGGCGAAATATCTGGATAAAAGAAAGTTCGTTTTAAAACTGTGTCGGTAAAATATTTGTAAAAATTTTCCATTTCGCTTGAGCGGGTTTCCAATATATTTTTATCGCCATCACTTAACTTTTCAAATATTTCCTTTTCAATGCTGTCAAAATTGATGTAATTTTGTTCTATGTTTTCCAGTGGGTTTCTTCTAAAGTAGAAAAAGAGGGAATCCAATGCATAAATTACAGCTCTTAGGGAATCCATTTTGTTCAAAAAATATTCGAAACGGGGAATTTCCTCTGTTTGATAATTTTTCATTATTTCTAGGACGAGTTTATTGTATTCTTCTATTTCGAATTCCTTAAAAAACTTATAAAAATCAGTTTCAAATTGTTTAGATAAAGTAGCGGAGTCGTACTTTACCTCGTATTCCGCCCAGATACTGTCAGGAATTGGGAAGAGTACAAATTTCAACTTGGGGACAATTTCAAAAGTTCCGATGTTTGCAATTTCATACAAACCAATTGCATCGAAAATCTTTTTAGCTCCATTTTGGCCGCAAAATGAAAAGCACGGATTTAGAAAATTTAAAAATAATATCCATACAAAAAAGATAGTCTTATCCATTTATATTACTCCTAAATGGTCAAGGACAATATGCGTACCAATTATTATGAGAATAGAACCACCAATGTAGCCAGCAAACTTTTCGAAATGAAAAGAAAGTCGCTCTCCGAGGTGAATTCCAATATAAGTCATTATTGCAGCAACAAATCCAATTATGATGGACATAACAAAAATTTGACCATCGAGCAAGGAAAGACCAAAGCCAACAGCAAGAGCATCCAAACTAGTGGCAATAGACAATCCGATAAGTTTCCAACCTCTTGTGATATCTGTTTGTATTTTTTTTATGGGATTTCTGGTTTCCCTAATGATTTTTATGCCTAATAAAAAAAGAATAATAAAAGCAATCCAGTGATCGAACTTTTGAAATATTCCTACTATTCGTTCACCAATGTACCAACCAATTATTGGCATAATGAACTGAAAAAGCCCAAAATGAAAGGAAAGCCTAAATTTTTGCCTCTTTGAAGATTTTTTATAAAATGCACCAGCACTTACTGCTATAGAAAACGCATCGAGAGCTAAAGCAAATGCAATAAAGACCGAGACAATTATTAAAACTTCAACGCCCATACCTTTCAAAAATAAGAAATAATGATAATAAACAAGGTATATTAAAATTCCCTAAATTTTGATATTTTGGTAAATTAACAAAATGCTAAAAGTACATATTAATATAGGAACAATTATGGCTCAACCAAAAGAACAAAAGACTGAAACTTCAAAAATAGTTGAAGAAAAGTTAAAGGCAGTTAAACTTGCAATCGACACAATTGAAAAGCAATTTGGAAAAGGCTCGATAATGCGTTTGAATGATACAAGTGTTGTGCAAGTGGATGCTATTTCAACTGGTTGTCTTTCCCTGGATTCTGCCATTGGTATTGGCGGTGTTCCCAAGGGCCGAATCACAGAAGTTTTTGGTCCTGAATCTTCTGGCAAAACCACTCTTTGCTTGCAGATAATTGCAGAGGCCCAAAAACAAGGTGGGTTGGCTGCTTTTGTCGATACAGAACATGCTCTCGATGTTAATTATGCTCAGAAGCTTGGCGTGGATTTGTCCACTCTTCTTCTTTCTCAGCCAGAATTCGGCGAGCAAGCTTTGGAAATAGTTGAGACATTGGCTCGAAGTAATGCTATTGATGTAATTGTGATTGATTCCGTTGCTGCTCTTACTCCAAGGGTTGAAATTGAAGGAGATATGGGCGATCCACAAATGGGTGTTCAAGCAAGACTTATGTCTCAAGCAATGAGAAAATTGAACGCAGTTATTGCTAAATCAAACACTTGTGTAATTTTTACCAATCAGCTGCGTAGCAGATTGGGTGTTATGTTTGGCAATCCCGAGACAACTACTGGGGGAAATGCATTGAAATTTTATGCTTCAGTCCGAATTGATATCAGACGTAAGGATGTTATTAAAGATGGGCAAGAAATAATTGGCAATAGAGTACGTGCAAAAATTGTTAAAAACAAGATCGCTCCACCATTCAAAGAAGTTGAGTTTGATATTCTTTACAACGAAGGAATTTCCAAAATCAATGATATCATTGAAGTAGCTATCAATAATGATTTGATTTCGAAAGCTGGTTCGTGGTTTTCGATAAATGATGAACGCATCCAAGGACGCGAAGGATTGCGCAAATATTTGCTCGAACATCCCGATGTTTACAACAAACTTGAGATTAGAGTGCGAGAAATTTTAGCATTACCCTTACCGAAATGAGTTTTGTAATTATTAATTCTATTAAGAAAACTCCTAACAAAGGTATTTGCCTGGTCGAGCTTCAAAGCGGTGAAAAGTATTTAATATCTGTGGACTTAATTGCAAAATACAAACTTCCAAAAGGCGTACCTTTTCCTAATGATATTTTTGGCTCTGTTCTTAAAGATCAGCGAATTATTGACGCAAAGAATTTTGCACTTCGATTGGTTTCTCTTAAAGTTAAATCAACTGCCAAAGTTATTCAAAAGCTTAAACAAAAAGGTTTCACCGAAACTGAAGTTCAAGCTGCAATTAATTTCTTGGTTGAATTTGGTTACATAGATGATAGAATATTTGCAAAAAATTACATCAAGTTTGCATTAGAAAATAAAAAGCATAGCGTTGCCCGCATTAAGCAGGACTTGTTTAGAAAAGGAATTGATAAAGAAATTGTTGCAGAAGCTTTAAAAGAATTCGAGACCGATGAGTTCGAAATTGAAAATGGATATAAAATAGCTAAAAAGAAATTGGAACAACTTCTTCGACAAAATAAACCAAATCCCATTCCAAGGTTGTGTCAATATCTTTTTGGAAAAGGTTTTGGTTGGGAAACCATAAACAAAGTCTGCGAAAGATTAAGATTAGAATAAAAGGATAAAATCCAAAGTTTTTCTGGATTAACGAGATAATGTTTGCACACCCGGCGGGATTCGAACCCACGACCTCCAGGTCCGGAGCCTGATGCTCTATCCAGCTGAGCTACGGGTGCTGAAATGGCGCACCCGGAGGGACTCGAACCCCCAACCTTCTGATCCGTAGTCAGGCGCTCTATCCAATTGAGCTACGGGTGCAAAACTAATGCAAAATTAGTAAAAAAAACTAATGTTATTGTCTATGTAACTTTAATAAAGACTGCACTTGTCAAGTTTCATTTCACATCGGTTATAAAAAATTGGAATTTGCAATGCTCGAGCAGCAATTTCGACGATGAAAGTAATCATCATTGGACTATCTACTGAAAAGAAATTTAATGTAGGAATTTGCCCGCATGAAAATTGTCGGAAATTGGTAAGAACGGGAAGTTGCATATATATTGAAAGCCGAGAAAAGCCGAAATCTAATGGTTGTAGCATCCATTTTGCTATCCAACCATTAACCAGCGGATAGGGATCGCTTTTAAGCATGTGAAACTTTTCGAATCGAGTTTGAAAAGCATTGTAAAGGCCTTCGATTCTTATCTTGGGTTTATTATCAAGCCTTTCTCTTAGCCTATTGCAAAAATTTTCTGGAGAGGATTTCAAGACTTCGTGGAAGAATTTGTCGTTTGTTATTTTTAAATACCTCGATAAATTATGGTTGTTACACACTTCGTATGCATAAATTGCATCATTAATTAATTTATTATTAAGTGGTGCTCTGGAAAGGCAGCATTGTACTTCTTTGTCGCGGTAAAATCTATGATAAAATAATTTGACAGTAGAATTTGGGAAAACTGCGTTAACAGCATCTTCTATGTGTATTGACCCATTCGACATGAAAGTTGGAATATCAATTCCGCGATTGAGCATCCTTTCGAGTAAGTTGAACCATGTTATGTAATCATCTTTTTCTGATAGTTCAAAGCCAAGTATAACATTGGAAAGAGAGTCGACAGCCATAGCGAGAAACATAGTATGCTTTGGATTTTCTGAAGTTGCAGCAGAGAAAGTTCTACCAATAAGATAGGCAAGACGAACATTATGCTTCGATACACAAAGGTCGAGGTATTCCTCCCAGTTTGGACATCCTTCTAAAAACTCGCGTACTTTCTTGTTTATTCTTAATGGCGAGCTTCGGTAAATGTCTACAAGCTCACGAAAAGTTCGACCGCTCAGGTATGCTTCCGTAAGGCTGACTATGTCTGGTCGAATTGCTTCAGCTTTTTCTTGTACCCAGGTTTTGCCACAACTTCTGCACCTATAACGTCGATTCCCTGTTGAGGTCTTTCCGTGCCTTATTACTTTAACGCTTTTGCAATATATGCAAGTTACATTTTCAGCATGTTTCATAATCAACTCAAAAAAACAAAATTAACAAACAACATTTATATTACAAAATTCATTTTGCTATTCCACTCATTTAACTTAACTAATTTTGTTTTATTTTCTCTTTTGAATTGTAGAATTAACACACCTTAACCATATTATTTAAATTTTGCGAATTTATTATTTTACCCTACGAGTAATTAACTTATTAACTTAAAAATTTTAGTTATCTAAAAACCTACATTTAATATATTTTAAAAAGTTTATCTCGAATATGTTGAAAAGGTTTTCTAATCTCATGAATCGAGAAATTGAAATTAATTCGAAACTATTCATAAGCTTTTGAAATTACCAAAGGAAAAACCATCCACAAATTTGTTTAAAAAAATCAGGAAGAGCGTTCTTAGGTTAATTTTAGGAGACATTAGTTGGAATTGAAAATATCAACTCTGGATGAATCTTGGCAAATCTCTAGAATTTCTGCTATGGTTTTGTTAAAACTTGGGACAATCCAGTTACTGGCGATCTCGTTTGCTGGAATCAAAACAAATTTACGTTTACACATTTCTGGATGAGGTATTTGCAATTCAGTTGTATTTATAATGTTGCCACCATATAATAAAATGTCAATGTCAATTTCCCGAGCGTGCCATTTCGGGCGAGATACTCGCCCCACTAGCTTTTCGATTTCTTTGCATTTTAATAATAGTTCTTTTGGGGAAAGTTGGGTTTCACCCGTAATTGCGATATTAATGTAGTTTGGTTGATTTTTATATCCTACTGGTTCTGTTTCGTAAAAAGAAGAAGTTTTGATGTTTTCCAACACTTTTTTTTCTTTTAGCAAATTAATTGCTTGCAAAATATTTTCTATTCTTTTACCAAGATTTGAGCCTATTGAAATTAGGACAAATTCTTTTTTCACTATTTTTCTCTTGTTAATTCTGTTTCAATGTAAGCTACAACGTTATGGATTGGAACGTTTATTTTTCGAATACGGATGGTTGCCTTAAATAAATTCGAGAACTTTTCGAAAACCAAATCCAAAATATTGCTTGCTACAGTTTCAATAAGATTGGTAGGGTCTTCGGTAAATAATTCCTCGATACAGTTCATAGCTTCTTCGTAGTTCAAAGCATTTGCAACAGAATCTTCAATAATTGCTTCGGTTGCATCATACCACAAGTCTAAATCAACTTCGTATCGTCCCCCTAAATCTTTTTCTTCTTGCTTAACACCATGATAGGCGTAAAATTGGGCTCCTTTAATAGAAAGTCTGGCAATTTGTTTTTGTTCCATTTTTCACTTTTTATAAAAAATCAAAATTACGAAAAGATAGAAATTTGACTTTAGAGAAACACTGATAACATTTCTTGGGATAAAGAAGAAAAATAATCTTGCTCGGTAGAGTTAAATTTTTGGAGCGAGAAGACTTTTCTAAGATAACCAAACTATTAATGAAGATTTTACGCAATTTTTTGCGAAAATTGCTGTAAATTGATATTTTGAAAAAAAGAAATTATTTCATTTTTAAATTTTAAGTTAATTTTTTTATTTTAGGTTTGAAATGTTTAAGAAAACGGACAAGAATACATCACCCTTTTGCAAGATTACAGCCTTAGGGCATTCCGAGCCAACCGATTCTGATTTATTTGAAGTAATTTCCCAAAAACATTTTATTGAATTGTTACCAAAAAGTGTGGTCGAAGAAATAATTAAGTCTGGTGAGGCTTCTATCGAAGAAATTGCAAACACTTGGAGTGAAATGATTTCCGACAATAGAACATTTTTTAAAGGTAGCATCGAAAAGCTAGGATACTTTTCTGTTCAGCGTTTGGTAAATAATTTAAAGACGACAAATGAAAATGTTTTTAACGACCTTGACGTAATAATTGGTGCAACCAATACAGGCCCTATATACCCAAGCCTAGCAGATTTTGTCAAAAACGAAATTGGCGTGCGAAATTCTGCAATGTGTTTCGATGTAACGGAAGCTTGCACAAGCGGTAGCGTTGCTTTGTTTCATGCCTACTGCGCAATTAAAAGTGGAGCATGTAAAAAAGTTTTAGTAGTTGTTTCTGAAAAAGCAACGACTTTGACCGATATTTCTAATTGGAAGGGTAGCAATTTATTTGGAGATGCAAGTTTTGCTGTTTTACTCGAAAGAAGTGAAAATCCATACGAGGAGTCATTCGATTTCTTTTTCTTTAACTCCTTTCCTTTCGATGGCAATTTGAAGCTAATTCAACGCACTGAAAATGGTTTCGTGCAAGAGGGCAAAAAGGTTCACCTTTTTGTTGTCAAAACTGTAGTTGAGGAAATTGTCAAAGCCTTTGAAATTGCCAAGGTTGATCCCACGGAAATCAGACATTTGGTTTTTCACCAACCAAGTAGAAAAACAACTTCTTCTCTTGAAGAATACCTACGAATTAGAGTTCCAAATCTTAAAGCTTACTTCCATTACAATAAAGACGTTGGAAATGCTTCGAGTGCCAGCTTTGGAAATCTTTTGTCGAAACTTTATTATGATGGAGTGATCAAAAAGGGAGAAATGGTTTTAACTTGTACTTTTGGAGCTGGTCTAAGCATTGGAATTATTCTTCTTAGGTTGTAAGAAATTAATACACTTTAAAATTTTGCGGTGGGTGAGGGACTCGAACCCCCACAGGCTTTCGCCCGGCGGTTTTCAAGACCGCTGCACTACCATTATGCGAACCCACCTCAATTACAAAATTAACAAATTAATGTTAATTTCTAACCTAATTCAAATATCTACGCAAATCTTTCGACCTCGACAAGTTTAAACAGTGTAATTTCTGGGGGCAGACCAGCCCGCACAGGAACACCAACCATTCCAACACCAGTATTAACATAAAGATGTTGGTCACCATCAGAATACAAGCCAGCGTATTGGCGATAGAAAATTGCCGCCGGGGAAACTTTTGAATTTAAGATATCAAAGGCAATTTGCCCGCCGTGGGTGTGCCCGGAAAGCATTAAGTCAACCTTTCTTTTCTTCCGTATTGATTTATCCCAATTTGTTGGGTCATGGCATAGTAAAATAATTGGCAAGTCTTTGTTCAATCCAGTAAGAGCTTTGTCAAAGTCTGCAAATTTCATACGGTGGCTTGTGTTGTCCGCACCGGCTATTTGCAATTTTTTAGCGTTGATGTCGAAGGTTCGATTTTCGTTGATGAGCAAATCCACATTGCATCTTCGGATTTTTTCGGAAAGTAAAAGAAAGTCTTCGTTTTTCATGTAGTGTTCGTGGTTGCCGGGACACGCTAAAACTGAAAGGTTTGCCTTGATGTTTGAGAGTGGTTGCGAAATGATGTCGATCTCCTTGTGCGAAAAGTTTACGAAATCCCCAGTAATAAAAACAAAATCTGGGCTCAAGGAATTGATAATATCAATTATTTTTTCAAAGAAATTTATCGAAGGCAAAGAACCAGCGTGTAGGTCGGAAATTTGGACAAACCTCAATTCTTTAAATGCACTAGGTAAGTTCATTATTGGAACTTCAACAAAGGTGACTTTCGGGGTTAGAGTGGTTTTAAAAGACTCGTGTGCAAGAGCAAAATATGGCAAACCTATCGCGCCCCACCCAAGGGCAGTTACCACTTTTCTTCGGCTTGGGTCGAAATGATTTGAACCCTTTGGGGTCCTGCGCCAAGTCAAAAGCCTTTTTACCAATGAAAATAATGCAACAGCTATGAATATTATCAGTTTTGGCATATACCAAAAAGTAAGAAAATAATTACTGAAGATGATGAATTTATTTGGAATTGGGCTTATCCATCTAAGTACGGAATTAACAATAAGCCAAAGCCCAAAAATGGGAATCGAGTAAAGATAATATTTAACAAAAAGTCTGTTTAAATTTTGTTCTATTACAATTTTTTGGAATTTCTTGTAAAGATAGATGTCTACTAGTATAAGGACTAGATTTATGAAAAATATAGTAAAAACTAATAACCCGATTGGTATCATAGAAAAATCAAATCAAAACAAAAGAAACGATTAGAAAAGATAAAAATTATTAGGAATGAAGCTCGAACTTACTTACTTTTAAAGGATATCAACCCAAAAATGCAAAATTTAACATCGAAAGGTCTTGTGGAATTCAATGGCAGTTAAGTTAAATCAGAAAAAGTGATGCGTTTTTTTGTTTTATAAGATATAGTATAAATATAGAGGCTATTCTCCGCTTGCACCTAGCTTTTCTGTCCAGTCGTTCAAAAACAACATCAATGCGGCAGTTGTTGGTACAGCAAAGAGTAAACCGATAAGTCCAAATAAACCACCGAAAATATATAAGGAAAGGAATAGTAGTAGCGGATGTAACCCAACACGCTTTCCAAGTACATTCGGTTCAATGAAATACGCATTGATGAAATGGACAATGCTAATTGTTGCAAGGATGACAATGATTTGGTACCACAAATTTTCTGGACCAACAAGGAAAACAATCAACACTGATATAATCATACTCGAAATTAAGCCAAGATATGGGATTGGATTAAGGAATCCACAAAGTATGCCGAGAATGTATGAGAATTCAATTCTGAAAATCAAGAAAGAAATTGAGCACAAAGTTGCAACCATAATTGCTGCAATTACTTGCCAACTAACGTAAACATGGAATATCTGGTTAATTCTTAGTAAATCATCAAGAAGTTTCTGGTTCTTCTTTTCCAGGATTGACTTGATAAATGACTTAAATTTTTCGAAATCCTTTAAAAAATAGAAGGAAAAAATTGGAATAAGTATAGCATTAATTGCTTGGCGTGCAAGGTTTGAAATACCAAGCAAGAAATTGCCTAAAGCACTTAAAATTTTGCTAAATAAATATTTAAGTTCAGGTAAAAGCTCTGTCTCCACAAGGTTTTTTACATACTCGTTTTTGATTCCAATTGAATCAAGTATTTTCGATGCTTTCTGGCTTTCCAAATAACTAGTTACTGCTGTAACAACAGTTGTAATTTTTTGAGAAATTTCGTTGAATTGGTTTAATATTTGAGGGGAAATTAGCACAAAAACTACAGTAACAAGGCTAACAAGTATAAGAATGATTGCAAGAGATGATAGCCACCGAGGAATCTTATTTTTTTCCAGTGCATACGCAATTGGCGAAAGTAAGTAAGCAATGATAAAAGAAATAATGAATGGTGCAATAGAGGAGCCAATTATAGTGAAAATCCAAAAAACAAAAAAAACTACAAAAAGTAAAATTAACCTTCGGACAACATATGATTCCTTGCGAAAAGGGGTTAAAATAAACAAGCCAATAATGAAAATTACCAAAGGGTGTTTTAACTGACCTGTAAAATAAAGGAAAACGGCAAAGCAAACCAATCCAACTATTATTGCTGAATTGATAGAAATTGTACGTATTTTGGATTCGGTTTCTTTCATTTAAGGCTTTTTATTTTTTTTAAGGTTAAATCTCTAAAGTCTGAAATCAATTTTTCTGAAAACATATCAAGAATTTTTTCGCGCAATTCTTTCCATTGATGGTGAATAGGGCAAGGGTTTTCGTCGTTGCAATGCTCAAAACCAAGAATGCATTCTTCAAAAGCTTTATTGCCATCTATACTTTGTATGATGTCAATAAGTTTGATTTCTTTTGGACTTACCCTCAAAGAAAAGCCACCAGTTTTGCCCTTTTTCGAGCTTACAATACCACTATGTGTTAGTTTTTGCAAAATTTTTGCAACAAATTCTTTAGGTACTTTCAGTTCTTTAGATATTTCGTTTGCATTTCGTAGGTACCCTTTGGGCTGTACGGACAAATACAACACTGATTTAATTCCTAATTCTGCCTGCTTTGATAACAATATCCTCATTGTCTTCCTTCCAAGATAGTTCTACAAATTGTTAAAACTAAGGTAAGTGCTTAAAATTGATAATCTTTCGATTTCCTCTGAGTTTTCCAAGGAACATACGTAAATTGGTACCATTGGAAATTCTGATCTGATATTTTCAATACCTTCTGTTGTTGCAAATATCGAGATTACCTTGATTTCAGTTACATTTTCAATCTGAAGTCGAGAAATGGCGTTTTTAATAGTTTTACCAGTTTTAATAATTGCATCGCAAATAATTGCTTTTGTGTTCGATACGTTTTCTGGGAGATGGCAAAAATTTTCTATTCGGTTATCTTTTTCATTGGAGTAAGCTAAATAACCAACATAAACTTTAGGAATGAGATTGACAAAAGATTTTGCCAGTTGAATTCCGCATGGAAAAATGGGGATGATTGTAAAGGTATCGTTCAAATTATAACCTACAAATTTTCCCGTATCATCAACAATCTCGGCTAGATCTAAATCTTTCGTTGCAAGAGTTGACACAATTTCGGAAATTTGTAACCAACTGTGTCGAAATTGTGAGAAATCTGGTTGACTTTTTAAAATTGTCAAGTGATGTTCCAGCAGTGAATGCTCAAAAAGATATATCATAAAATAAAAAACTTTAACATACAAATTTAAGAAAAAGATTAATGGGTTGTAATTTAAAATGCGTTTTCAATATGGTCAATTGAAGGTGGGTGGTTACGTAGATCAATAAAAATCGCATCGAAACGCAAACTTTTTTTCTGTATTTTATTTACATAAATAAACCCCTCGGCACATTTTCTAAGTTTTTTCTGTTTTGCTGGTGTTAACCAAAAGTGGGCATCCCCGAAAGAATCACCGGTTTGCACTTTAACTTCGAAGAAAACAATTTGGTTGTCTTTTTCTGCAATAATATCGATTTCACCAAGTTTCCCAAAATGAAAGTTTCGTTTTATTATTTTATAACCTTTGTTCAAAATATAGTTGTAAGCAATTTCTTCGCCTTTTTTTCCAGTATTTATAGAATTATTCACTTTTCTTTTTGC
>FMSI01053337.1_pt1 | contig 39993 bp, 40 predicted proteins | sample 1504471 | NCBI WGS metagenome assembly FMSI01 (sample SAMEA4475357, study PRJEB15587) | soil metagenome | biome: Soil; feature: Field | place: India | collected 2015-03-11 | depth 0 m
ACAAAGGTCCAGCCTAAAAATATTGATATTAGAAAAAAACTTGCATTGCCCAATAAAAACTCATAGATTCCTGTTTTTTCAATAAAAAACTTACCTAACCCCTCATCAAAGATTGAACGGGAAAATGTTACTAAGTTTACAATTGTTGCTCTTCCAGACATACCTAAAAAGATAAAAAAATTTATATCCGCTATATAGTTATCAACTGCTTTTAAAATAACAGAGAAATATAGTAGCAATGCAAAGGTGCCCATTGCACCTATCCTGCTATCTTTTAGTATCTCCTTAAATCTATTTCTGTCTTTTTTTGCACCAAAAAAGGCATCAAAGAAGTCAGCAAAACCATCTAAATGAAGGCCACCATTAAGAAAATGATAAAAGAATATACTTAATAAAAATGAGATCTTGGGTAGTAAAAAAGATGATAACAGATAGTAGAAAAGATATGATAGCAAACCAATAAAGGCACCAGCTAAAGGAAAATAGCCTACAATTTTATGAAAATTATTGTCATACTTAAGAAATTTTTGTGGTAAAGGTATGATAGAGATAAAGCTTAGAGAAAGTAAAAAGTATCTCACAGAGTATTCCTTGATACATTTGCCGAATCAAAGGTGGCCATCTCTAAATACATCTTTGCTGAGGCCTCTATGATATGAAAGACTATGGCAGAACCTGTTCCCTCACCAAGCCTCATGTCTAAGTCAAGTATTGGTTTTTCATTTATAAAGTCAAAAAAGACAATATGTCCCTTTTCATTAGAACGATGGGCAAAAAATGTATAATCTTTTACCTCCTTCTTGATAAGATAGGCAAGCAAAAAGGCAGCGGAAGAGATAAAGCCGTCAACGACCACAGGTATTCTATTGGCTGCGCAATATAATATAAGACCTGCTATGGCCCCAATCTCAAAACCACCTACTTTACTAAGTATATCAAGGGCATCATCTTTTTTGGGCTGGTGAAGTTTTATAGCCCTATCAATAATCTCTCTCTTTTTAATCAAACCATTATCATCAAGGCCAGCACCTCTTCCAACGAGTTTTTCTAAACTCTCTTCAGTAATAACACTCATAATTGCACTGCTAGCAGAAGTATTTCCTATGCCCATATCACCAGTTCCTATAAGGTTATAGCCTCTTTTATGCACCTCTTCGCCCATCTCCATACCAGCAATAATAGATTTTCTTGCTTCTTCTAAAGACATTGCTGGCTCTATAGAAAAATCTTTCGTGCCATAACCTACCTTTTTTATAATAAGGCATTTTACCAAGGGAAAATCATAATCTACCCCTACATCAACAACGAAAACATCGGCTCTACTCTGTCTTGCAAAAACATTTATCGCTGCACCACCTCTTAAGAAATTATATACCATTTGGTAAGTAACATCTTTTGGGTAAGGGCTTACCCCCTGTTTAGTAATACCATGGTCAGCAGCAAAGACAATTACTGCTTTCTTAAAGCAAGGTGGCATCTTACCATCATTAATTGCGAAAAGCTTAGCAGAGATCTCTTCAAGCCTTCCTAAGCTTCCTAAAGGTTTTGTAAGATTATCTATCCTCTCAAAGGCTTTTTTAATTAAATCTTCTTCTATGGGTTTTATTGAGTTAACTATTTCCTCAAACATAAAAAATTCTTTATTTAATTTTTATCTGTATACCAGCAACTATAAAATAAACCTCCTTGCAGATAGAGGCTATCAAACTATTTGCCCAACCAGAAAAATCAGCAAACTCCCTCGCCAGCTTGTTTGCAGGAATGCCTCCCAACCCCACCTCATTGGTTACTAAAATAATAGAGCCTGTAAAATTATCTAAAGATTCACAAAACTCCTGAACCCTTTTTTCTCTCTCCTTTGGCTTACTAATATAGTAAAAGATATTGTTATAAAAATGAGTTAGACAGTCAAGAAGGATGATATTATAGGTGTTCATAAAAAATTTTTCTGGATATAAGGGTTCTTCTTCTGTTTTAAAAAGATTTTTTCTTCTTTTTTTATGTTTTTCTATTCTTTTTAAGGTCTCTGAATCTTTGATATCGGCAGTGGCAATATATAGTCTTGGCGAAGCATAACTGATTGAAAGCTTTTCAGCCAATTCACTCTTGCCAGAGCTAATCCCACCAATATAAAGCACTTTAGACATTAAAACTCCACCCCCTGCCTCGCAGAGATACCTTTTTCATATGGGTGCTTAATACTTCTCATCTCTGTTACGTAGTCTGCTATATCAATTATCTCTGGTATAGCATCTCTCCCTGTTAAAACTACTTCTAATTTTTCAGGCTTATTTTTTAAAAAATCAAGAACAAGATTTTTGTCAATCAACTCATATTTCAAGCAAATATTAAGTTCGTCAAAGACAACTAAATCAAAGTCACCTTCTTTAATTATCTCAAGTGCCTTACTGAAACTATCAATCACTGAATTTTTTAGGTCTTCAACGGTAACAGTTTTATCAAAAAGAGGGCTTTTATTCTCAAATCTTATATAAATGAGATTTGGAAAAGCCTTTTTGAAGGCTTTCATCTCGCCATACTCGATCTTGCTATCCTTTAAAAAAGAGAAGAGGCCAACTTTTTTATTGTGTCCCAAAGCTCTAACTATTAGACCAAAAGAAGCTGTAGATTTACCCTTGCCCTCACCTGTATAAACATGGATAAGTCCTTTCTTAGCCATTTTCCCTCCCCCATGACAATTTAAAATAATAAAAAATTATAGCTTATCTAAAAAAAATTGACATCTTTTGTTTTTTTTGTTTTCTTATTATCTATGAAGACAGGCTTTATCTATGATGATATCTTTATAGAACACAAAACTCCTGCTTTTCACCCCGAATCTCCTGAAAGACTAAAGGCTATTATTAAGGCAATAGAGGCAGAACCAATATTAAAAGAAGAGCTAATATGGATTAAGCCCAAAAAAGCAGAGATTCAGGATCTTATTACAGTTCATCCCAAGAGTTATATTGAGGAAATTTTATACAGTAAAGAAGGCTATTTAGATGGAGATACTTATCTATCAAAGGGTTCAAAGGAGTCAGCTCTTTTTGCCGCAGGTGCTCTTGTAACCGCTATTGAAAATGTAAAATCTGGAGAGATTAAGGCAGCCTTCTGTGCCGTTAGACCACCAGGTCATCACGCCGAAAGAGATGAAGCCATGGGTTTTTGTATATTTAACAATGTAGCTGTTGGTGCCGAGTATGCTATAAGGGAGGGGTTTAAAAAGGTTTTTATTATTGACTTCGATGTACACCATGGTAATGGTACACAACACATTTTCTATGATAGGAAGGATGTGTTCTATTTTAGCACACATCAATATCCTCACTACCCTGGTACAGGTAGAGAGTCCGAGAGAGGAGTGGGAGAAGGTCTTGGATACACATTAAATATTCCATTGCCTGCCTATACAGGAGATGATACCTTTATTGATATATACACAAAAAAGTTACCTGGTATAATCAGAGATTTTGATCCACATATTGTTTTGGTTTCTGCTGGCTATGACTTAAGAGATAAAGACCCTCTATCTTCTTTAAATGTAACAGCCTATGGAATTGAGGAGATTGTAAGAGGTATTATATCTTCAAAGAAAGATATCCCCTATATATTTGCTTTAGAAGGAGGCTATAACCTAAATAGTCTCTCTGAATCAGTTGTTATAACTCTTAAGACACTGCTAAAACACTAAACATTAAACCTAAAATAGACTATATCACCATCTTTTATTTCATAATCTTTGCCTTCTAAATGATATAATCCAAGCTCCCTTGCCTTTACTTCAGATCCAGCTTTTAATAGGTCTTCGAAGTGTATTACCTCAGCCCTAATAAAACCTCTCTCCATATCACTATGGATCTTTCCAGCTGCCTTGATAGCCTTTGTGCCTTTCTCAATTGTCCATGCCTTTAGCTCTCTTCTTGCCGTTGTAAAAAAAGTAATAAGATTGAGTAATTTGTAACCATATTTAATAATCTGATGTATAGCATCTTCTTGTATATTGTAGATAGATAGTAGCTCTTTTTTATCTTCATCCTGTACCTTTGAGATTTCTTCTTCTAATTTTCCACAGATAATACACACTTCCTTACCTTTTTCTTTTGCATATTCTAAAAGCTTAGGCAGATATCTCTTGCTTTCAAGCTCTACCTCGTCTACATTGGCGATGTAAAAGGATGGTTTTAATGATATAAGATTTAGCTCTTTTATAAACCTTTTCTCATCTTCTGATAGATTATTGATAAAATTTTTATTTCCCGAACCTTCAATGTATTTTTCTAAATCTAATAATATATCTAACTGCCTCTTTGCTTCTTCGGTATGGCTTTTTTGAATCTTTTCCTTTCTTCTTTCTATAATCTCTAAATCTGATAGGGCAAGCTCTGTATCTATTATCTCAATATCTCTTATAGGGGCTACAGCACCTTCTACATGAATAATATCTGGGCTTTCAAAACATCTAACAATATGTGCTATTCCATCAACCTCTCTTATATAAGCTAAAAATTTATTTCCTAATCCCTCTCCCTTATTTGCGCCCTTAACAAGCCCTGCAATATCAATAAATGTGATACTGGTGGGAAGATAAGATTCCGATCTTATAATCTCTTTTATCTTATCTAATCTTTCGTCTCTAATGGGGACGACACCTTTATTCGGTTCTATAGTGCAGAAAGGATAATTCGATGCTTCAGCACAGATGCTTGTTATGGCATTGAAAATGGTAGTTTTGCCAACATTTGGTAAACCAACTATTCCTAAAGAAAAGCCCATAGAAGCTCCTAATTAACAATTAATCTTTAAATAATTAGCCATTAAACTTATTCATTGCCTTTTCTGGCGTTTCTATTATGGCACTAATTAAACAATCAACAGCCTTTTCTATTGCTTGCTCTACAAACTCCATCTCAGCCTTACTAAAATTGCTAAGCACATGGCCCTCCACAAGCTCTTTTATAGGTGGTTTGTCTATACCAATTTTTAGATGAAAAAAATTTTTTGTGCCCAGCTGTTCAATTATAGAGTTGACCCCCCTGTGTCCACCACTGCCACCATTCCACTTAAGTCTAATCTTACCTAAAGGCATATCAAGGTCATCATATACAACAAAAAGATTTTTTTCCTCTATGTCATTTTTATATTTTAGGAAGCCTTTTACAGCAAGACCGCTTCGATTCATAAAAGTAAGGGGTTTTAAAAGGTAGAGAGGAGCCGATTGAATTAGCCCCTCTCCCAAGTGATAATTTCCCTTTTCGCTAAAGGATATATTTAGTTTCTCAGCAAGAAGATTAATGACATTAAAACCTAAGTTATGGCGAGTTTTTTCATATTTTTTGCCCGGGTTACCTAACCCAACTATCAAAAAGGCCATTATTCTTTTGTTGGCTCAGCTAAACTGGCTTCTAAGATAGCCTTTTTCTGTTCTTCTGTGAGCTCTACTTCTTCTTTAGGTGCCAATACTGTAACTACAGGATTTTTGGGGTCTCCTACAAAACACACACCATTAGGTAGCTTTAAATCCTCCAGATGAATGGTATCCGCAATTTCAAGGGATGACACGTCTACTTCGATAAAATCTGGAACATTTTCAGGGGATGCCTTAACCTCAATCTCTCTCCTCTCCCATTCAAGGATACCTCCTTTTGTAACTCCTATAGCCTTACCTTTTAGCCTTATTGGTATAACCATCTTGACAGGCTCTTTTTCAGGAATGTCATAGAAATCAACATGAAGGATCTCATCGGAGAGAGCATCTTTTACAAGGTCCTTGACCAAAACTTTTTTGCCCTTGAGAGTTTCATCTGTATTTTCTATTTCATAAAAAAAAGCTCTGCTTTTTTGTTTTGCTAATGTTAAGGCATCTTTTGTTGATATTTTTGTCAGTATGTTTGGCTTATTGTGGCCATAAATTATAGCAGGTACAAAGCCAGATTTTCTCAACTTTTTTACACCTGACTTTCCTATTTCTGATCTAACAAAAAGAGATAAGCTTTGCTTCTCCATAGAACCCTCCTTTTTAATAAATTTTATACAAAAAGAGCGCTTAATGAGTCTCCAGCCATTATCCTTCTTATACCTTCACCTAACAAGCCAGAAATTGTGATTACCTTTATCTTGGGGCAATTTTTAGCCCTTTCAGAGAGAGGTATAGTATCAGTAACTATAACTTCATCGATTTTTGAGCTCTCGATTCTATCAATAGCAGGTCCCGAAAAGACAGGATGTGTGGCTACTGCATATATCTTCTTTGCTCCATTATTTGATAGGGCTTCAGCAGAATTACAGAGACTTCCAGCGGTATCAATCATATCATCTACAAGAATTGAGATTTTATCTTTAACATCTCCAACTATATTCATAACTTCTGATTGATTGGGTTTTTCTCTCCTTTTGTCAATTATTGCAAGTCCAGCGTTTAGCCTCTTTGCATAGGCCCTAGCTCTTTCAACACCACCTGCATCAGGAGACACCATGACAACGTTCTTGTCTACAAAGCTTTGTAGATAATCAATAAATACAGGAGTTGCATAAAGATTATCAACAGGTATATCAAAAAAGCCCTGAATCTGCCCTGCATGCAAATCTATAGTTAATACCCTTGTTGCTCCAGCGATTGTAATCAAATTTGCTACTAACTTTGCAGTAATAGGGGCTCTGGGAGCAACTTTTCTGTCTTGTCTCGCATAACCATAGTAAGGTATCACAGCAGCTATAGTGTTTGCTGATGCCCTCTTTAAGGCATCCATAAGGATAAGAAGCTCCATAAGGTTATCATTAACAGGCGGGCAAGTAGATTGGACGACAAAAACATCTTTCCCCCTTACGTTCTCATCTATCTCAACCATTGTCTCGCCATCGGAAAATCTTTTAATCTTTGATGCACAAATTGATAAATCTAAATATTTACCGATCTTTTCCACAAGCTCCCTATTAGCAGTACCTGCTAATATAATAGGCTTTTTATCCATCCCCTGCTCCTTAACAAACCTTTATTAGTATTAATAAGTTATAACAGTTCTTAAATTTTGTCAAACTCTCTTTAGGGGTGATTTACAAATTTTTTGTGCCTTTTCTTCTCATTATAGGCATAACAAAAAATTTATTGACAAAAAATTTATAATCGTGATTTAATTTAGACAAATATTATCTCATTTAAAAAAACTAACAAAAGGAGGTAGAAAAATGAAAAAATTTGTTGTAATCCTCACTGTTTTTATCGTAGCTTCTGTATCTTTTGCTCTTGATGAGGCTACTATTAAGAAGCAGTTCCCCTTTTTCCCCTCACTTTTAACAACACCTGATGGGAAGCCAGTAAAATCTTCTGATTTTGAGTCCTCAACAGTTTGTATGGGATGTCATCCAGACATCTATAATCAATGGAAAGGGTCTATGCATTCTAACTCTTATAACGATCCTGTTTTTCAGGCCCTGTGGCAGGTTGCAGAAAAGGAACTAGGTGGTGCAGTAAGGAATTTGTGTGCAGGATGCCACACAACTATTGGGACAGTGTCTGAAGAGGTAACTTTTGAGAATGGTAAATTTAATGCAAGTGATATTGCCAAGGAAGGAGTAACTTGTGATATGTGCCATACGATATCAGATGTTCGTATGAAAATTAGCCCTACAGGCTTGCCACAAAATGCATCCTTTGTGATCTCTCCTGGTGATATTAAAAGAGGCCCTTACAAAGATTCGGTATCTCCTTATCATAAAACAGAGTACTCAGAACTTCACACAAAATCCGAGTTCTGTGGTAGCTGCCATAACGTATTTCATCCAGTAACTAATTTCCATATTGAAAACACCTATACGGAATGGAAATTTTCTGTCTATGCCCAAAAAGGTATTCAGTGTCAAGACTGCCATATGGTACCTGTAGAGGTTGCTATAACTACAGCAAAAACATTAAAGAAACCCGAGAAGCTACCTGGTAAGCCCTCTACAACTGGACCTCATAGAGATTATGTGTATACCCATGAGTTTGTGGGAGGTAATGCTGTTATTCCTAAGTTGATGGGTTCACAAAAACACTCAGATATGGCGATAAAAAGATTACAAAACGCAGCAGAGTTAGAGGTAAAGTTTGAAAAAGAAAAAGCAGGGTTAGGTGAGCTTCAAGTAAAAGTAATCAATGAAACGGCAGGACATAATTTGCCTACAAGCCTTACAGAGGTAAGGGAGATGTGGTTAGAGATTATAGTCAAGGACAAGAAGGGAAATGTTGTCTATCAATCAGGTGTGCTTGATAACGAAGGAAATATTCCTGATGGAACAGAAGTTTTTAATGCCTATGCCGTTGATAAAGAAGGTAAACATACAGTTATGCCATGGGAGATTGAAAGATTTGAGTACAACAATACTATACCACCAAAAGGTTCAAAAAAGGTGACCTATAGATTTCTCTTGCCTAAAAATGAAAAGGATTTAGACATATCTGTGAGATTAAATTATAGATCCTTTCCGCAAAAAGTTGCCAATGCTTTATTAGGAAAAGATGCTCCAAAAATTCCAACAATTTTAATGAAAGAAAAGAGAATGAAGGTTAAAATTTAACGTCTTTAGAGAGGGCATTTCTACAATGCCCTCTCTCTTTTCCAATAAAAAAAATAGGAAATCAGTAATCTCTAAAGACTAAAAAATCAAAAATAAAGACCTGACCCCACAAGAAAGATAATCTTTACTTTAGTAAATACTTTTTAGTAAACTAACTTGATAAACTATAATTTATCTTAGGAGGATAAGATGAAGGTTCACTACGAAGCAACCATTTCAAAGGACATTCTTAAGGATAAAAAGGTTGCCATAATTGGGTATGGGAGTCAGGGTCATGCCCACGCAAATAATTTGAAAGACAGTGGAGTTGAAGTTATTGTCGGGTTATATGAAGGTAGCAAATCTATTGAAAAGGCTAAAAAGGCAGGCCTTACAGTTAAAACTGTAAAAGAAGCAGCCGAAGAGTCTGATATAATAATGATACTTGTGCCAGATGAGCATCAATCAGGAGTTTACAATGAGCACATAGCTCCTTATATGAAGGCGGGTAAGGTTTTAGCCTTTGCCCATGGCTTTAATATACACTATAGCCAGATTGTTCCACCTGCTGATGTGGATGTTTTTCTCGCTGCACCTAAGGGTCCAGGTCATCTTGTAAGGTCAGAATATGTTAAAGGAATGGGTGTTCCTACATTAATCGCCGTTTATCAAAATGCCTCTGGTAAAGCTAAAGATATTGCTCTTGCCTATGCTTCTGCTATTGGTGGTGGAAGAGCTGGCATTATCGAGACCACCTTTAAAGAAGAGACAGAGACAGATTTATTTGGAGAACAGGCTGTGCTTTGTGGAGGTGTTTCTGCATTGATTAAGGCAGGATTTGAAACCCTTGTTGAGGCTGGTTATGCACCAGAGATGGCTTACTTTGAGTGTCTTCACGAGCTTAAACTTATTGTAGATTTAATATATGAGGGCGGAATAAGCAATATGAGATATTCTGTAAGTAACACGGCTCAATATGGAGATCTAACACGTGGCCCAAGAGTTATAAATGATAACGTAAAGGCAGAGATGAAGAAGATATTAAAGGAGATACAGACAGGTGAGTTTGCTAAAGAATGGATATTAGAAAACAGGGCAGGTAAGCCTGTATTTAATAGTCTTACAAGAATTGATGCAGAGCATCAGATAGAGGTTGTTGGTGAGAGATTAAGGTCTATGATGGGATGGCTTAAGAAAAACAGATTAGTGGAGAAAGATTAATTGGCTAAAAAAAAACGAGTTAATCAGATAGTAGCTACAGAGGGCATAAAAATAGCGATTGTTACGCTATTTTTTGCTCTTTTCTTCTTTTTTTATAAATCATATGTTGTATCTATTATTTTGTTAGTTTTTTTTGTTTTTAATCTCTTTTTTTTTCGCAACCCCAAGAGAGTATCTCCAGAAGGTAATCAGATAGTTTCACCGGCAGATGGAGAGATTATACTAATTAAAGATGTTTATGAAGATAAATTTTTAAAGAAAGAGGTTACCAAGATTAGCATTTTTATGTCAATTTTTAATGTTCATATTAATAGATCACCCTATGATGGAAAGATTATAAAAACCCATTATCAAAAGGGAAGATTTTTTTCTGCTGACTTAGATAAAGCAACAGAAGAGAACGAGAAAAACTACATATATCTTAAAACACCGGAAGGTGAAGACATCTTGTTTGTACAGGTTGCAGGGCTAATAGCAAGAAGGATTGTTTGTGATGTTAAAGAGGGAGATTCTGTAAAAAAAGGAGATATAGTTGGTCTTATATGCTACGGCTCAAGATTAGATGTTTTTTTACCAAAAAAATGTGAAATAAAGGTAAAATTAAAAGATAAGGTACATGCTGGAGAAACTGTTTTAGGAATACTTAAAAATGAATGAAACCAATAATAAAAAGTATCAAAAAGATAGCATAAAAAAGGGTGTTTATATTTTACCCAATCTACTAACCTCTGCAAGTTTAATGAGTGGATTTTATGCCATTGTATCTGTATGGAATGAGAACTTTATTAACGCTGCCTATGCAATAATAATATCAGCAATATTTGATATGCTTGATGGAAGGATTGCAAGAATGATGGGAGCTGCTTCAAGATTTGGGGTAGAGTATGACTCACTTGCCGATCTTGTAGCCTTTGGTGTTGCCCCATCACTTTTAATCTACGCTTGGGCATTAAGACCCTATGGAAGAATTGGCTGGATGGCAGGTTTTTTATTTCTAATCTGTGGAGCTCTCAGATTAGCCAGGTTCAATGTACAAATAAATACTGTTGAAAGCAGAAAATTTAATGGTCTTCCAATACCAGGTGCTGCCCTCGTTATTGCTTCCGCTGTAATATTCTACTATGAGCTTGCAGGAGAAGGACAAACATTAAAAGAATATTTTGTGCTCGCATTAACCTTTGCCCTTGCCTTTTTGATGATTAGTACCATTAAATATCACAGCTTTAAGGATTTAGACCCCATTAAAAGAAAACCCTTTTCTGCGCTAACATTCGCAATCTTAATTTCTTTGTTAATTATTGCAAAACATGAGGTTTTTCTGTTTCTAATTTTCTTCGGCTACTCTATGTCTGGACCTTTAATTTATCTAATTGAAAAAAGAAAGAAGGTAAGGAGTTAAAAATGGAGTATATTAAAATTTTTGATACCACCTTAAGAGATGGAGAGCAGGCCGCAGGAGCCTCAATGAATATTGATGAAAAATTAAGAATAGCCATTCAACTGGAAAAGTTAGGCGTAGATATTATAGAAGCAGGTTTTCCTGCTGCATCAGAAGGGGACTTTGAGGCAGTAAAAAACATTGCTAAAAATATTGTAAAATCTGAAGTAGCGGGGCTTGCGAGGGCCACTGAAAATGATATTACTAAGGCATGGGAAGCTATTAAATACGCCAACAAACCAAGAATACACACCTTCTTGGCAACTTCAGACATACACTTAAAACACAAACTAAAGATTGATAGGAATGAGGCATTAAAGAGGGCCCAGTGGGCGGTAAGTTTTGCTAAGAACTTTACGGATAATGTTGAGTTTTCTGCAGAAGATGCCTGTAGAACAGATATTAATTTTTTATGCGAGGTTATTGAAGCGGTTATTGAGGCTGGCGCAACAACGGTAAATATTCCTGATACAGTTGGTTATATAACACCACAGGAGTTTTATGAGATTATAAAAACTATTAAGAAAAGGGTAAAAAATATAGAAAAAGCTGTTATCTCTGTCCATTGCCATAATGATTTAGGACTTGCTGTTGCAAACTCACTCTCTGCTATTCTTGCTGGTGCAAGACAGGTTGAATGCACCATTAATGGTATTGGCGAGCGTGCTGGTAATGCAGCCATGGAAGAGATTGTAATGGCATTAAAGACTAGGAAAGACTTTTTCAATTTCAACACAAAGATTAATACAAAAAATATTTACAGAACTAGCAGACTAGTTTCTCAGATAACAGGAATGATAGTACAGCCTAATAAAGCGATTGTTGGGGCTAATGCTTTTGCCCATGAATCCGGTATACATCAGGATGGTGTGCTTAAAGAGAGACTTACCTATGAGATTATGACTCCTGAATCTGTTGGGATACCACAGAGTCTGCTTGTTCTCGGTAAACTATCGGGGAGACATGCCTTTAAAAAACGTGTAGAAGAGATGGGATATGAGTTAACTGAAGAGCAGTTAAATAAAGCCTTTAAAAGATTCAAAGAGCTATGTGATCAAAAGAAACATCTTTATGATGAGGATATTGATGCGATAATATCACAGGAAATATTAAATCTGCCTGAAAGGTTTAAGTTTATATATCTCAACGTTGTTTCTGGTAATAGAACCACTCCTTGTGCAACAGTTGAGGTTGAAGAAAATGGTAAGATTATAAAAGAAGCAACCTTTGGTAATGGCCCAGTGGATGCTGTTTTTAATGCTATCAAAAAGATAACAAAAACGAAAAGTAAGCTTTTAAGCTTTGTAATAGCAGCAATAACGACTGGTACAGACGCACAAGGAGAGGTTACAGTCAAGTTAGAACAAGGGGGAAAACAGGTACTTGGTAAGGGCGTTGACCCAGATGTATTAGTAGCAAGTGCAAAGGCCTATATAAATGCCTTAAATAAGTTAGAGCTTAAGAAAGACCTAATAAAAATTGGAAACGAAGATTTGCCATAACAAAAGTATCTGTTGTTTTTTATATTAATATAAAAGATTAGAGGTAGGTAATCTATGGGAATGACAATTACAGAAAAGATTTTAGCAGATCATGCCGGCAAAAAGGAGGTTTTTCCTGGTGAGCTAATAATGGCTAAGGTTGATTTATGTCTTGCAAATGACGTTACAGCCCCCATAGCCATTAAAGAATTTGAAAAGACAGGATTTGAGAAAGTTTTTGATAACGAGAAGATTGCCCTTGTGCCAGATCATTTTACCCCCAACAAGGATATTAACTCAGCAGAGCAAGCAAAACTTCTTAGAGATTTTGCTAAGAAACATAATATTAAGCATTATTTTGAAGTTGGCGAGATGGGAGTTGAACATGCCCTTTTACCAGAAAAGGGGATAGTACTGCCTGGAGACCTTGTAATTGGTGCCGATAGTCATACCTGTACTTATGGAGCATTAGGTGCCTTTGCTACAGGGGTTGGCAGTACTGATATTGCTGCCTGTTATATGACGGGTGAGGCCTGGTTTAAGGTTCCAGAAAGTATGAAGTTTATCGTGAAAGGCAAAAGAAAGCCTTTTGTCTCAGGTAAGGATATTATTTTATATATTATTGGCAAGATAGGTGTTGATGGTGCCTTGTATAGGGCAATGGAGTTTACAGGTGAGGCGATTAAGGAGCTCTCTATGGATAGCAGGTTTTCTATAACTAATATGGCCATAGAGGCTGGTGGAAAAAATGGGATAATTGAGCCTGATGAGATTACTATAGGCTATGTAAAAGAGAGGACAAATAGAGATTTTAAGATCTATCACAGCGATAAAGATGCAAAATATATCTTTGAGATGGAGATTGACTTGAAAGAATTGGATCCCCAAGTAGCCTTCCCCCATTTGCCAGAAAATACAAAGTCTGTCTATGATGCAGGAAATGTTACGATAGATCAGGTTGTAATTGGTTCATGTACTAACGGGAGAATGGAAGATATGAGAGTTGCAGCTAAGATACTTAAGGGAAGAAAAGTAGCGCCTTATGTAAGGCTAATTATAATTCCCGCAACTCAACAGATCTATAGAGATTGTATTAAAGAAGGGTTAACAGAGATCTTTTTAGATGCAGGTGCAGCAGTATCCACCCCCACCTGTGGCCCCTGTTTGGGTGGTCACATGGGTATTCTTGCAAAGGGCGAAAGGGCAATCGCTACAACAAACAGAAACTTCGTTGGAAGGATGGGTCATCCTGAAAGCGAGGTCTATTTATCAAATCCAGCTGTAGCAGCTGCCTCAGCTGTATTAGGTAGAATTGGTAGCCCAGAAGAGTTAGGCATAAAGGAGGAATAATATGATACTTACAGGTAGGGTCTTTAAATATGGAGACGATATAAATACTGACTTAATAATTCCAGCACGTTATTTAAACACCTCTGACCCTAAAGAGCTTGCAAAGCATTGTATGGAGGACGAAGATCCTGATTTTCCCAAGAAGGTTAAGGCAGGTGATTTTATAGTAGCAGGGAAAAACTTTGGTTGTGGTAGTAGTAGAGAACATGCACCTATATCAATTAAGGCTTCAGGGGTATCGGCGGTTATAGCAAAAAGTTTTGCAAGAATTTTTTATAGAAACGCTTTCAATATGGGGCTTTTGATATTGGAATGTGCAGAGGCTGATGAAATAAAGACTGATGATGAGCTTGTAGTTGATACAGACAAGGGTGAGATTATAAATAAGACTCAGCAAAGGGCTTATAAAATTACGCCTGTTCCAGATTTTATGGTTGAACTCTTGAAGGCAGGAGGATTAATTGAGTATATGAAAAAAAGGAGTAGCAATAAGTGATCTCTTTTAAAAAAGAGATTTACAACACTACCTATCTACATCCAAGAAAAGATTTTCAAAAAATAGATGTTTTTGCCGAAGCCCGATATGACCCTCTTACTGGGCATAGAGTAAGAATTTATGGTATAGAATGGAAAACAAAGAGGGTAGATTTTTTTTATTTAGGAGAAAAAAGTAAAGATAGATGTCCCTTTTGTAAAGATGCTTTGGAGAGAATGGCAGCAAGGTTCCCTAAGGATTTTTTAGAGGAAGGACATTTTAAGAAAGGAGAAAGCACTCTTATCCCCAACATACTTCCTTATGCAGAGAACGCTGCTGTAGTTATTCTTACGAAAGAACATATAGTTCCCATGGGCAAGATGAAAAAAAGCACTATATATGATGGTATAAGCTTAATTTTTGAATACTCAAGGAAGATATCAAGTTATAAAAGAAAAGATTATAATTTTGCACACCTTCATTGGAACTACATGCCAACATCTGGAGGGTCTCTTATTCATCCTCATATGCAGGTTTATGTTACTGATACGGCACTAAATTATCATAATAGGGTCCTTGAGAAGGCAAAGGATTTTAAAAAAAACACAGGCCAGGAGTTTTTTTCGAAATATCTTAAAAAAGAGGTAGAAGAGCAGGAAAGGTTTATTTTAAAAAAGGGCAGATGTAACTTGTTAGCTCCCTTTGCAAGTAAAGGTATGTTGGGAGAGTTTCTTATTATAATAGAAGATAGTTATAATTACAGAGAGATACTCGATGAAGACATTAAAGATATGGCAGAGATATTAAGATTGATATCATTATTCTTCGAAGCTAAAGAAATCCCTGGCTTTAACTTAGCTCTTTTCTCTTCTCCTATAGGCGAAGAAGTTATATTAAATCATATAAGAATCTATCCTCGAGTGTATAGAGATGTCGAGGTTTTTGCTACAGATATTGAGACACCTACCCTTCTTTATGGAGAATCCTTCTGTCTAATATCTCCAGAAAAAAATGCAAAGGATTTAAAATCGTTTTTGGAGACTAATTATGATAATTGGGAAGATTAGGTATAACGAAGACCTTCTTGATGGGCTAATAAAGGTAGTTAAGGAAAAAGGCATTAGAGAAGGCGGAGTTTTTCTAATTGGTGCCTTACAATCGGCTAAGGTAGGTTATTATGACCAATCTTCGAAGAAATATATAGAGATTGACTTACCCTTTCCACAGGAGATTGTATCAGGTATAGGAAATGTATCTTTGAAGGATGATGAACAGTTTATACACCTCCATCTATCTCTATCTGATTCTAACGGCAATATGAGAGGTGGACATTTGCTCAAAGGATGCAAGGTTTTTGCCTGTGAATATATCATAATTCCGTCTCGGGATTTAAATTTACAGAGGAAATATGATGAACAGACAGGGCTCTTTTTGCTTAAGGATTAAATTATGGGCAAGAAAAAAGTAATTTCTAAAGAGGAATTAAAAGAGATTGGTGAAAAGATATTTTCTGAGAAAGGATATTTCTTAACAAAAGTTTCAGATATTGTAAAAAAAGCAGGAGTATCTCAAGGCACTTTTTATCTTAACTATGATAGTAAAAAGGAACTATTTTTAGATATTTTAAAAGATTTCAATAATTCAATCATTAAAGTATTAGATGATAATAGCTTAAAAAACCTCAATCCTAAAGAAGCCTTGGTACTTTCTCAAAAGCTCTTGTTTTCCTTTTTTATGGAAAATAAAAGGACAACTTCTTTGATTTATAGAGAAGGTTATGTGGAAAAGGATTTTTCAGATATACTTGAAAATATTCATAAAATATTAACTGATAGGAGGTCGAATTATTTAAAAGATGTCTTTGGAGATAAGATATCTTCTGAAGAGAGAGAAATAATTAGTTATATGTTGGGTGGTATTTTAAGATCTATTTTTATTTACTATGAAAATAAAAATCCTGAAAAAAGAGCCTATGAAGAGAAAATAGAGCAGGTTATAGGCAGTTTTATTGAATGTTTAAATAAAACATAGTTTTCTATTAAAATGGACACAAAACCAACAAGATTTAATCTAATTTTATTAAAAGACAAAAATCGAATCTTTGTAAATATTCTTTCTATTTTAAAGGCAAGAAGATTAGCCCTAATAAAGGAATTATTGACAGATATAAAACCCTACCTTAAAACTCAAAAAGAGATAAAAAATCTTCTAAGGTCTGCATTGGTAAATTATAAAATAAGCAAATCTATAGACGATAGAGATTATATACAATCGCTAAAGTATTTAAATAAAAGAGAGTTCCCCATATTATTGATTAATAAAAACATTTATGGGCTTAAATATAAAGAAGTTAAAATCTATGAAAATGTGTTATTAAGATACGAAGAAAGAAGACACAATCCATCTTTTAATTCACTTAATCTTGAGGTTTTTGAAAAAAAAACAGAGGAGGTCATTGACGAGGCGATAAAGCTCTCAAATTTTGAGAGCAAAATTAAGGTAATTACTGATGAGATTATGAAATTGAACAAGAAGATAAGAGTTCTTGAAGAAAGAATGATACCAAAGACGAAAAAGATGATAAGAGAGATAAGCATTTTTTTAGGTGAAAGGGAGAGGGAAAACTACTTTAGATTGAAAATATTTAAAAATAAAAAAACCCTGCCGTTAAACAGCAGGGTTTAAATTTTTCTGGTTAAAAAGCTTAGCTCTTTTTAACATTAACAGCTTGGGGACCTTTTGGACCATTTGAGATCTCAAAAGTAACCGCATCCCCTTCATTAAGGGTTTTAAACCCGTCTCCAACGATTGCGGAGTAATGGACAAAAACATCTGGACCATTATCCTGGGAGATAAAACCAAACCCCTTTTTCTCGTTGAACCACTTAACTTTTCCTACTGCCATTCTAAAATCCTCCTTTTACTTCAGGGCTTATGCCCTATGATGCTCTTTCAGTGTATGACTATTTTACCGATTTGTCAATCAAATAATTTAAAATGATAAATACTATAAGAAGATATATAAATAATTGAATTTTGGGTAAACAATATAAAAAGTCAAGAATAAAGACCTGACCCCAAAAATTTGACTTTTAAGAACAAAAAAAATATAATTAGTAATTAGTTTTTATAAGGAGGATAAGATGGGGAAGGTTTTAATAATTGGTGCAGGTGGTGTAAGTAATGTAACAACAAAAAAATGTGCTCAACTACCTTCTGTTTTTGAAGAGATTATACTTGCGAGCCGTTCACTTGATAAGTGTAAAAAAATTCAGAAGGAGATTGAAGAAACTTATAATAGAAAGATTAAAATAGCAAAGGTAGATGCAGATAAGGTTGATGAAGTTGTTAAATTGATTGATAAACACAAACCCGATTTAGTTGTAAACTTAGCACTACCCTACCAAGACCTCTCTATTATGGAAGCATGTTTAAAAACGGGTGTTCACTACCTTGACACCGCTAATTATGAACCACCTGATAACCCTCTTTTTGAGTACAAATATCAATGGGCTTATGATAGTGACTATAAGAAGAAGGGTATTTTTGGTCTCTTGGGATGTGGTTTTGACCCAGGTGTTACTAACGTTTTTTGTGCCTATGCACAGAAACATTTATTTGATACTATTGAGTACATAGATATCCTCGATTGCAATGCAGGAACTCATAGCCACCCCTTTGCTACAAATTTTAATCCAGAGATAAATATTAGAGAAGTAACCCAACCAGGTAGATATTGGGCAGATGGGCGTTTTATCGAGACTCCTCCAATTCTTGATGAGAGATCAGTTAACTTTGATTTTGATTATCCTTTAGTAGGTCCTAAGAGAAGTTATCTTATCTATCATGAAGAGTTAGAGTCTTTAGTAAAAAACATAAAAGGACTAAAAAGAATTCGTTTCTGGATGACCTTTTCTGATAATTATATTACTCATTTGAAGGTGCTAAAAAATGTGGGGATGACAAGGATTGATGAGGTTTTGTATGAAGGAAAAAAAATTGTACCCTTAAAGTTTTTAAAGGCAGTACTACCAGATCCTGCAAGTTTGGGCGAGAGTTATAAAGGTAAAACTGTAATTGGCTGTATAATTGAGGGCATTAAAAGCGGTAACAGAAAAAAGGTTTATATATACAATATCTGTGATCATGAAGCGGCTTATAAAGAGTTAAAGGCTCAGGCAATATCCTATACTACAGGTGTGCCTGCTATGATTGGTGCGATGCTTATACTAAAAAAAGTTTGGCATGGTGCTGGTGTTTTCAACATGGAACAGCTTGATCCTGATCCCTTTATGGAAGCCTTGAATAAATATGGACTACCATGGCAAATAGAAGATTTTAATGGATATCTGCCTGATTAGTTATGATAAAACATGGAGAGTTTTTAAGGGATTTCCCTCTTGAAATTACTGATAAAGTTGAGACACCTTGTTATCTAATTAGTGAAGATATAATTGAACGAAACTGTAAGATCTTAGATTGTGTTCAAAAAGCCACAGGAGCAAAGATCTTGCTTGCCTTAAAGGCCTTTGCTATGTGGTCTGCTTTCCCAATAATAAGAAAATACCTATGGGGTGTTTGTGCGAGTGGCCCCATAGAAGCAAGACTGGGATACGAAGAGTTTAAAAAAGAGGTACATACCTTTGCGCCAGCATACTCAGAAGAAGATATTTTTGAGGTAGCCAGGTATTCTGATTTTTTAATTTTTAACTCTCCCTATCAGCTTAATAAATATTACTCTGTTGTTAAATCAGTTAGGCATGACATACAAATAGGTATTAGAGTTAATCCTGGACACTCTGAGGTGGAGATTGATTTATACAATCCTTGTTTGCCAGGCTCAAGGTTTGGTATTTTGCCTGAAGACATGGAGAAGGTTAATATCTCATTAATTGATGGGCTCCATTTCCATGCACTTTGCGAACAAAACGCCGATGTGCTTGTAAGAGTGCTTAATGCCTTTGAAAGAGGTTTTGAAAAATTTATTGATAAATTAAAATGGGTAAATTTTGGGGGTGGACATCATATTACGAGAAAAGATTATGATATTACTCTTCTTATTGATACTATAAATAACTTTCGCAAAAGATATGGCGGCATTAATGTCTATCTCGAACCGGGGGAAGCTGTGGTTTTAAACGCAGGTGTACTTGTAAGTACAGTTCTTGATATAGTAAAAAATGGGATGGAGATTGCTATACTTGATACATCGGCAGAGACACATATGCCTGATGTACTTGCAATGCCTTACAAACCTAAAATAATTGGAGCTGGTGAGCCAGATGAGTTTAGATACAACTATAGATTAGGAGGGATATCTTGTTTGGCTGGAGATGTGATTGGAGATTATTCTTTTCCAGAGCCTTTAAAGAGAGGAGATAGACTTGTGTTTCTTGATATGGCTCTTTATTCTTTTGTTAAAAACACTACCTTTAATGGTATAAAGTTGCCCTCTATGATACTTTTTAACAACTCAAAAAAAGAGATAAAAGTTGTCAGGCGCTTTAGTTATGATGATTATAAAAATAGACTTTCATAATTTTTTTTCTTGCCATTCAATTAGTTATTTGATTTAATATCTCTTACAATGAATGTTATAAAATGGTGTTTTAATATATTAATTTTATCGCTTTATCTCATTTTTTCAGCTACCAATCTTCAAGCAGAAACAACAACAAAGGCTAAAAATACTAATACAAAAAAAACAGCCAACCTCAAAAAAACTGAGAGAATAAAAACAAAAGTAAAAAACAAAGAATCTGGTTGCAATGTAAGTTATAAAATTAAAAAAGGAGATACAATCAAAAAGATTGCTAAAATAAAAGGAGTTGCAGAAAAAGATATTATATCTCTTAATAAGGACATAAACCCCAAGATGTTAAAACCTGGACAGGTTATTTTAATACCACAAAGAAGCTCCTTAGCTAAAGAGAGAAACAATAGCAAAAGAAATGTTGACGTAAGACCTACAAAAAAATACACTCTCGCTAGACAGGAGATGCAAAATTTAGAAAATTTAAAAAATAATAGTTCTGCTACTGCAAATATTCAGGATGATGACTTTGATGGCGACGAAGATATAAGCTCTGATACTTTTTCAGATTTTGAACCCAAAAAAGATGTCTACCTATATAGCCTAAGGGATGATGACTTAAAAAGATTAATAAACAGTGCCCTTGACTATATAGGTGCAAGCTATAAGTATGGTGGTGATAGTATTGCCTCCATAGACTGTTCTGCCTTTGTTAGGAGAGTCTTTAAAGAGGTAAATATTAATCTACCAAGAACTTCGAGGGAACAATATACCTTAGGCACAGAAGTATCATTTGAGGAGCTAAAAGAGGGGGATTTAATCTTCTTTGCTAAGAAGAATAGAATAAATCATGTAGGCATATATATCGGCAATAATATGTATATCCACGCAGCAAGAAAAGACAAGGGTGTTATAGTTTCAAGTCTTGATAGTGTCTATGTAAAAAGATACTTTGTAGGAGCAAAGAGACTATTTACACTCCAGTCTGCATCAAATGATAATATCTTAAAAGAGAAATTGGTAAATTAAGCTTAATATATAGGTCCCACTTATAGCTATAAAGAGGTAGTAGAAAAATACTCTTTTCTTAAATAATGTTAGAAAGACAGCCATCACAGGTATTGCAGTTACAGGGCCACCAATAAGAAAGGCCAAACCAGCTCCTTTACTAATACCTTTTTCCAGTAATCCGTAAAGGATTGCTGATGCTGTAATCTGATTTACATAGAGAGGAATTGAAAATATTATTACAAGTAAGATATTTAGAGGATTGCCTTTGCTTAAATAGTCTGATACCCATTCGGAAGGAACATATTTTGATATTAATATCTCAAAGAAAATACCTATCAACAGATATTTCCCTATTCTAAGTGAGCCTTCATAAAACTTGGCTAAAAAAAGTATAAACTTACTTTTGGTCTTTTCTTCAACTCTATGACTCAACTGCTGATGACAACTACATCTAAGCTCATCAATAGGAAAATCAGGGTCATGAAAGTCAAGGTCATGAGGGATACTATCTAACTTCATTATTTGATGTTCTTTGAAATATTTATCTTCTACAAGATAAGTAAGAAGGCCTGCATAAATACCCATAAAAAATGCTGATATTAGCTTTGCAAGTGCCCATTCTGTTCCTAACTCAAACTGGGTTAAGGTATAACCAGCAGGGCTCATAAGAGGTGATGTAACTAAAATAGACATTACGGTAGATAAGGGTACACCGCCAAAAAGAAGGCCCAATGATAATGGCAGTACACCACAGGCGCAGAGAGGACTAATTATTCCTAAAATAGTGGCTATAAATATGGAGATGATACTATATTTTCTTATGGTATTTTTAATTTTTATATGCCACTTAAAGGTTCTTATTAATGCCTCTATGGCAACACCAGCAAAAAAATAGGGCAGTAAAAAAATGAATTCTTTTAGAAAGGCAGTTAAAAAGTCAGTTATATAATTCATAAATAAGTGCTTAAGCAGTAAATATGCCAATTATTAATAAAAGTAACTGTATAACTTTTGCTAATCATAACAGCCCATTTAAATTTTGCTTATATGAAAATAATTATGTTATTTATTGGCGAAGGGCTGACAGTTGACAGTTTTTTTTCGAAAGCCCGGGTAAATTACCCCGGGCAGTATAAGTTAATTTTGAGGTTGTGGTGCAGCTACTGGGCACACCTCTGCACAGGTGCCGCAGTTATCACATTTACTTGCATCTATTATGTATTTTGGATCGCCCTCGCTTATAGCACCTGTAGGGCATTCATCTTTGCAGGCACCACACATAACACAATCATCATTAATAATATAGGCCATTATTATCACCTCCTTGTTTTTTATTTTCTGATTTTTAATCAATTTTTTCAAACTGAGACTTATCTGCACCACAGACAGGGCAGACATCTGGTGGCTCTGGACCTTCATGAATATAACCACAGACCTTACATTGCCATTTCATAAATACCCCCTTTATCCCCATTTATTTTTGTCAATATGTTGATTTATCTCTGATATAATTAATCTATCAATTATTTTACAACATTCTTTTATTCTTTGAAATATATATAAGCAAGATGGGTCAAGATTATCTTCTATACCTTCATCGGCAATTTTAGATAGGTCCTTTGCCTTTGATAGAACCTCTATTAAAAGATAGTTCGTTTTGCTTGATCTGTCTATGAGTAAAGAGATATTATCTGGGATTTTCTCAAACTGTTCTTTTGGTGCTCCACATTTGGGACAGATTTCTGGAGGGTTATCACCACTGTGTATGTAAAAACAAACCTTACATTTAAACTTTGCCATAGTGATAAATTATCTCATGTAATACGTAGAAGCTCTTTCACTGTTGTAATTAACTGATTTGTCTGAACAGGCTTTGTTAAATAAGCGTTTGCGCCAAGCGTTAGCCCTCTTTTTTTATCTTCCTCAGCTCCTTCAGTTGTAACAATTATAATAGGCATGTCTTTATATTTTTGATCTTGTCTTACAAGACTTACAAGCTTAAGACCATCCATAATAGGCATATTTATGTCAGCAATTAACAGATCAAATTTTTGAGAAGAGAGTTTTTTTAGACCATCAACACCATCTCCTGCCTCAACAACGTTTACATCTTTCAGTCTTTTTAAAGCAAAAACTATTAGCTGTCTCATTGTAGGTGAGTCCTCAACAACTAATATGTTTATCAACGCCATTTTAGTCTCCTTTTATTTTGTCAGAAGCTCAATGAAGCCCTGAATAGTTGATAATTTCCTTTCTGATTCTGTATAGAGCTTAGAACTAAAAATCGCTGTAGCTGCGTGGCCTGCCAACAAAGTAAACAATTCGTAATCAAGATCTGTAAACTGCTCTTTTTGCATTAAAAGTTTATAAATTGCAATTACCCCTATTGTATGTTCTTTTATCTTAAGAGGTATACAGGCAATAGGTGCCTCTTCGTTAAAACCATCATAGAAGGGGATTATCTCACTGAAATAATTCTCTCCTGTTTTCGCACTTCTTCCAACTATGCCTTTGCCAAGTTTAAGATTATTTGTTTTTTCAATCTCTATTCCTTCTGTTGCGATGGGAGAAAGCTCGTTACTTTTTTCGTCAAGAAGATATAAAACAAAAACCTCTGCACCAATAAGATTAATAACTATTTCCATAATAATCTGTACGACTTCTTTGAAATTAAGGGTTGAGTGAAGCTGAAAGCTTGCTACATAAAGATTGGCAAGGTTATTATTCTCACTTTCTAGATCCACATACTTCTGAGCAAAGTTTTTATTTTCAGTTTCAAGCTCTAATATCCTATCTTTATATTGGGAAACAAGTGCTTTTAACTCGTTTATCTGTTTTAAACACTCATTGTGTGAAGATTGTTTTACCTCTTTATTTATTCTTTCAAGCTCCTCTGTAAGTTTTTTTATCTCAAACTTAAATTTTGCGTTTTCATTTATAAGCTCTTTTGCTTGTTCAACAGCCTTTTTTAAATTATAAAAAAAATCTTCTCCTAATTCTTTTACCATCTTTTTATCCTTTTTTAGGTATGATAATACATAAAAAATGTCTTTTCAATCTATAATACCTACTTCCTTAATTATATGCAACGGGATATCCCACAAGGGGATAATCTTATCTGCTATACCTGCTTTTATAACTTCTTGTGGCATACCAAATATAACGGCACTATCATGAGACTCAGCCCATATTTTTGCTCCGTTTTCCTTTAATTTAATGGCACCATTTTTACCATCAGAGCCCATACCAGTTAATACTATGGCTATGCATCTTTTAGAATAAGGAAGAAGTGAATCAAAAAGCACGTTTACCGAGGGGACATAAATATCTTTATTTTTTTTCTCAACAATCTCAGTTAAAAGATCGCCGTTTTTCTCTTTAACTCTTAAATGACGACCACCTGGTGCGATATATACATGTCCTGGTAGAATTATCTCTTCTTGATTTGCCTCTGATACGTTAAGATTGCAGTTTTTATTGAGCCTTTCTGCAAAGACTTTTGTAAAACCTTCGGGCATGTGTTGTGCTATCAATATAGCTGCATTTAGATTACCTTGAATATTTGTTAATATTCTTGTTATAGCCTGGGGACCGCCTGTAGAAGAGCCTATGGCAATTATCTTGAAATTATTTTTAGAAGTGGCAACTTTTTTTATAATTTTTTCTGGTTTTTTTAGCTGAATATTACTTATTAGGGCGGCTCTTATTTTAAAAAGTAAATCTTTTTTAATATCCAGTAATTGATAGGATGCGCTTTGTGTGGGTTTAGTAACGAAGTCAATGGCTCCCATCTCAAGGGCTTTAAAAACCGTATCGGATGAATGTAGACTTGTAACAACAATTGTTGGTATTGGTTGTTGAGCCATCATAAATCTTAAAAAACTAAAACCATCCATCTCAGGCATCTCTAAATCTAAAGTTATTAAATCAGGTTTTAAGGTTAGGGCTTTTTTAAGACCTTCTGCGCCATTAGAAGCAGTATCAATTACTTGAAACTCTGGATCTTCCTCAATCATTTGTTTGAGGATTTTTCTTGTAAAAGGAGAGTCATCAATAATTAATATCTTTTTCATATCATAAATTATATCAAGGTTTTTGATAAACTAAATCATTTTTCAGATGTCTCAAGATAAAAGCTGTCGACAAATTAATTAAAGATTCTGCATGACCCAATAAAAGAAAACCACCACTTGTAAGCTTATGATAAAAATTTTCAATCACTGTCTTTCTTGATTCTGTATCGAAATATATTAAAACATTTCTACAAAAAATTATATCCATTGGTGGCAACATTGAAATCTGTCTTTTATCAAGTAAGTTTAAATGTCCAAAACTAACCAATCTCTTAATCTCATCCTTTATCTTATATTTTTTATCTTCCGTAATGGTAAAAAAAATATTTTTGTAGTCATCTTTCTCGCCTCTAAAGGAGTTATTTCCATAAACACCCTCTCTGGCAATTTTTATACATCTTTGGCTAATATCACTTGCAAAAATATTAACTTTATAATTTTCTATAATATTTTTTTTACTATATAATATCATTGCTATTGTATATGGTTCTTCTCCAGTGGAACAGCCTGCAGACCAGATTCTTAAAGTCTTTGAATCCCCTTTTTTTGATAATATTTCTGGCAATATCTCATCAGAAAAGGCTTTAAGCTGATACTCTTCCCTAAAAAAATAAGTTTCATTGGTTGTTAAGACATCGTATATGAAAAGAAGCTCTTCATCCCGTCTTTTGTCGAATTTTAGGTAGAATAGGTATTCTTTAAAAGATTCTATTTTAAGATCAACCAGCCTTGTGGAGAGTCTTTTTTCAAGAATATATTTAGAGTTTTCGTCGAAAAACAAGCCACATTTGTCTCTTATGAAGTTGCGGAGACTTTCAAACTCTTCGACATTAAGTTGAGGCCCTCCAGAGATATTCCACATCAATAAGTTTCCTCCAGAAGATAGGAAAACTCATCATCAAACCCCTTCAACCCTTTATCCTCTTTTAGTCTTGTTATGACTTGCTGAGCACTTTTTTTATCTCCCCTCTCAAGAAGAGATAAAATAAGCTCTCTATAAATATCATAATCATCAAAATCTTTTGCTGCAGCGAGCATCTTTTCTATATCAAAGGACATACCTTCTCTTAATAGCTCGATTAAATAAAGATAGACAATAGGGGATATATTGCTAAAGATAATATCTTCAACCTTCTTTAATAAGTTTTTGGAGATGTTAAAGATACTTTTTATAGTGGCTTTTTTAATGTTGTTACTCTCATCATAAAGAAAGGGTATTAATAGTTCAGCCATCTCTTCTTGTTCTATAATGTAACCAGCACATAGTATTGCTTCGTATCTGACTTCTTCATTTTCATCTGTCAAAAGCAACAGTATATCATTTATAAAATCTTTCAACCTAAACTCTGCTACAAGTTTAATTGCCCTCGCTCTTACCTCGGGATCTTTATCTCTTAAGGATTTTAAAATAATTTTTTCATTAAAATATCCTACTTTTCCAAGAAGAGAGAGAATTGATATGATTTTATCTTTATCTCCAGATTCTAGAATACTCATTACCATTTCTTGAGGAAAGTTATCTTTGTTAATTTTTTTTGCCAGAGACTTTACAGCCTCTTCCCTGACATCTCGATATTTGTCTTCCAGTAATTTAAATAAACAGGCCTCTACGTTATTGGACTCTAACCTTCCTAAGGAGAAAGCTACAGCTTGTCTCGTATGTCCATAGGTAGAGTTGCAGAGCTCCTTGAGGATAGAAATACCTTCTTCTATATGAAACAATCCTATAAGGTAGGTAAGATAAGCCTGCTTTTTATCAGTATAATTTTTAATGGCTTTAAGTAATAGCTCTTTATTATTAAAGCTGGCAAGCTCTCCAAGGGAAGCAAAAAATTCTAATGCTTCATCACCTGCTTTCTCAAGAAACTCATAAAAAAATCTTTCGTCCTTAGATATAAATGTTAGCAAAGCAAATATTTGTTCATCCTCTCTCTTGTCACTAAGAAATTTGTTAAAGCTTTGGTTATAAATGATATAAGGTCCTAATGTATTTTTTAATTCTGCTAACCTTTGTGCTTTAATTTTAAAGATTCTATGTAGAGCCCTACTTGCATGCTCTTGAACAAAGAAAGACTTGTCAGAAAAGGCCTTTAATAGAAGATCTGTTGCAGTTTTATAATCAAAAAAGGTGATAATATCAAGGATGGGTTTTCTAAGCTGATTTACCTCCCAGAGAGGGATAATCTTATCGGCATCAAAAGGCTTGCCTATTTGAGAGAGAGCTTCTATTATGACAAAGGATAGCCATTCATTTTTTTTATCCAGCTTTTTTAGAAGAGGCTCAATGGATTTCTCGTTTTTTAATTTGCCTAAATTCTCACAGGCAGAGATAACCACATTCTCATCTTCATCCTCAAGGGCTGATATTAAAAAATCAGCATAAACCGAAATTTGCATGTCTCCGATAATATCAAGTATAAATTTTCTTACATCTCTATCAGCTGTTTTAAAGCGAGATATGAGCTTATTTACAGTTTTCTCACCGATCTTAGTAAGAGCTTCTTGACAGGCATTTCTGAGTCCAGCGTTTTCCTCTGATGATAAACCATTAATGAGTATGTCTATAACCTCTTCTTCTGGATGTTCTATTACTAATGAGACGGCATCTTTTCTAACTCTCCAACTCTCATCGGATAGACAATCAAAAATAAATTTTTTATTTTCTTCGGAAAGAGAAAAATTTAAGTTTAATTCATGTATTCTTTTCCTAAGGAGCTCTTCTCTTTCAATATTAGCATCCATTTAACTATCCTTTTTAAGAAGTTCTTCAAAGGCGCTATAAATGTATTTATCAGCTTTATCTGCCAGCTCTGGAACTCTTGATTTAAAATGATTTATCCCATCAGTGACATCTAAATTTAATAGCTCCATATAGTTTTCTAAGGTAATTTTTTTTATTATATCTTGATTGTAAAGGGCTATATCGGAAACAATTAGTCTTGCCAACCTTTTTGCCTTTTCTTCTAAATTATCAATTTTAGAAATGTAGTTATTTTCAGCGTGTTTTATAGTCTCTCTCTCTTTATCAATAATATTCCTGATATTTGTATCTTCAAGAAGTATCTCTCTATTGTCTTTTAGGGCTGTTTGGGGAATTTCTTTTTTAATATCCGTTACTAAATAATCTTTTTTTATTGATCTTGATGTTAAGGCGAGAATCTTTGTAATTAGCTCATCAGGTATATGGTGTTTTTCGATGTAATCATCGGCACCATATAAGTTTTGAGGTTTCCTCTTATATCTGGTTCTGTCGTAAATAGAGGCTACCAGTATAATTTTTGTGTTTTTTGTGTTAGGGTTATTCTTAATCTTTTCACAGAGCTCAAAACCAAACATACCAGGTAAGGCTACATCTATTATTGCAACTTCTGGTGTCTCCTTTTCAATTATACTATAAGCAGATGTGCCATTGTCTGTGGTTATTATCTTAAAACTCATCTTCTCCATTAGTTTTTTTATAATATTTATGACTCTGAAGTCGTCATGGGCAACAAGTACCGTTATTTCTTCTTTTTTACCTTCATCTTTAAGTTTCATAGAAAAAATATAGCTACATTTCTTACATCTTACAGAGAACTCCTTTTTTGATGAATCTGAGATGTTTAGCTTGTATTTTGTCTTACAGTTAGGACAGGAGATTATCAAGACAAATTCCTTTTATCGATCTCTTTTATAAGGTTTACATCAGTAAAGATCTTTTTTAAGTCAAGAATAAGTACAATTTTATTATTTAAATAAAAGCCACCGGAAAAAAAATTTGAGTTCATATTAGTAATAAGATTGGGAGTAGGTATTATATCCTTTTCTTCAACAGATATTATATCTTCTGCATCATCAACAGAGATACCAACAACCCTCTTTAAAAAAGACAGGACAATAATCTTTTTTTTCTTGTCGGCATTTTCTTCAGGTAAAAGCAAGATTTTTTTTATGTCAATTATTGGTAAAAAGAACCCCCTTAAATGAATTAAGCCAGTAATATACAAAGGCATATTTGGGACAGGGCTTGGCTTGGTATAGGGTAATACCTCTCTAATATCTTTTAGCCTTAGAGCAAAAAACTCCCCATTTAAGTTGATAGTTAAGAACTTATCCATTTTAAAAGCTCATAATCTTTTCTATATCTAAAATTCTCAATGTTTTATTATCAATTATGGCTATACCTTTAATAAACTCTTTTTTAGCACCTTGAATATTTATTGGAGTTGACTCTATAGTTTTTGATGATATTTTCCTGATTGAAGAGATCTCATCGACGCAGATTCCCACCTTATCATTGTTAAAATTTACGATAATGAATCTTGGTTTAATTGATATGGTGGTATCTTTTATGTCAAGGAGTTTTTTTATATCAAAAAGGGGTAAAACCTCACCTCTTATTGAGAATACACCAAGAATAAAGTCTGGAGATTTAGGCACTTCTGTGATCTCTATAGGTTTAATTATCTCATTAGCAATGGCTACCTCTAAACAATACTCTTCTTCACCTAATTTGAAGCAGATGTATTCTACCGTATCTTCATCTGTCCTCTTGGCCAGTTTTTTATATAGTAGATCTTCATCTACAAAATTAATTACCGGCTCTCTAAGATCTTTTACTTCTGGCTCTGGCATTACAGGAAGCTGCTGCTTTATCTCCTCCTCTGCCATGTTTGTCAAAACAGGGGGTTCTTTTTCGTCAACCCTTTTTTTCTTTGCCTTTTTTCTTATCTCTGCTATGTCCATAACTTTCTCTTTGCAAAATTTTAAATAAAAAAGATATTTATAAGGTTATTCCCAATACATAAGTTCCTTTCCGGCTTCTTCAACTATTTGCTTATCAATATACTTTTTTTCTTTTTGAAATGCAATTAGTAAAGAGTTTTGCGCAATATGATTTATAATTCTTGGAATACCCTTCGATATATTATAGATAGCAGTGATAGCTGATTCCTCAAAGGGGTTATATTTACCTCCTGCTACTTTAAATCTATGTAAAAGATATTCACTTGTCTCTATCTTATCAAGGGGGCCTATATTATAAAAAAAACCAACTCTTTGTCTAAAGGCCTCCCAGTTACCCTTTTTCATCTTGTTTAGAAGTTCTGGTTGGCCTAATAGTATAATACTAACAAGATTTTCGTCGTCTAACTGAAAATTTGTTATAAGCCTAATCTCTTCAAAGACGTCTTTGGAGCTTATAAGTTGTGCCTCATCAATAATAATTAACGGAGTTTTACCATCTTCATAAAACTTATAAAGTATCTCGTAAATCTGTTCAAGCAGGTCTTTTTTATAATGTTTTGGCTCTTTTTTTGAAAACCCCTTAACAATGGTTCTTAAAAAATTTGCCGGTGTTCCACGGGGATTTATAATTACGTAGGGTACAAAGGTGTCATCTAAGGAATCGAGAAGTTTTCTTGAAAGAGTTGTCTTGCCACAACCTATCTCGCCCGTAATGATTATGATTTCCTTTTCTTCGGCACCATATAACATTCTTGCCAGAGCCTCTTTGTGTTTTTTACTTAAATAAATAAACTCTGGATCAGGGGTTTTTGAGAAGGGCTTCTTTCTTAATCCAAAAAACTCATACATATTTTAAACCTTCGCAACCTCTTCAAGTATGCCTGGTGGGTCAAGGACAAGAATTGTTTTCCCGTATCCAATCTGCGTTGCTCCTGCAATACCTCTTACTCGTATAAACTTACCTACATTCTTTATAACAATATCTCCTTGCCCTATTATCTCTTGAGATATAATACCAATCTTTCTCTCGCCAGCCCTAATTACTACAAGATATCTGATCTTCTCTGGCCTATTATCAAAGGAGAAAATCTCTTCCAGATAAACAATGGGCAAGGCTGTATTTCTTAAGTTTACCGTGTCTTCTCCAGAAATTTTCATTATATCAAATGGTTTTATCTCAACAACCTCTTCTACAAAACTTAAAGGTACTGCAAAGATCTTTTTTGAAGATTTTATAATTATTGCTTGAACAATTATCAGAGTAAGAGGAAGTGTTAATATAAAAGAGGTACCCAAGCCTTTTTGAGTTTTAATCTCAACGGTTCCTCTTAATTTAGATATATTACTTTTTACAACATCGAGTCCAACTCCTCTACCAGAAAGCTCACTTGCTGTCTCTTTTGTGCTAAAGCCAGGGTGGAATATAAATTGAAGAAGATAATCTTCCGAAACATCTTGATCTGCCGTGATTTTCCCAGCATCTATGAGTTTTTTTCTTATTTTTTCAATATCTATGCCTCTGCCATCATCTCTAACTTCTATATACACATTATTTCCCTTCTGGTAGGCTAAAAGGTCAATCTGACCGTATTCTGGCTTACCTTTAGCATTCCTCTCTCCCTTAGTCTCTATCCCGTGGTCTATAGAGTTTCTTATTATATGCAATAAGGGGTCACCTAACTCTTCTACAATAAACTTATCTAACTCTGTATCTCCACCCTTTATTGTAATTTTTACTTCTTTACCAATCTCATGAGAAATTTTTCTTAGATTTCTTTCTAATTTTTCAAAGAGCTGATTTAAAGGCACCATCCTTACAGACATTACTGTTTCTTGAAGCTCATTAATCTTTTTCTCTAAGGAGTTTACTGTTTTTGAAAGACTAAGAGCTAACTCACCATTATGTATAAGAGGTTTTATTATCTCAATGCTTCTGATAAGCTCAGATTTTTGTGTTACAATCTCGCCTACTATATTCATAAGATAATCAAGTTTTGATATATCAACTCTTATAGTATTGCTTATACTTTTTAGATCCGAAGAGCTATCAGAAAGTATATCTTTTTCTTTTCTATCAATGCTTTTATTGTAGTTCCCTATTTTTTCAATAGTATAGTTATATTTATTTTTTGTAGGCAGATTATCTGGACTTTCTTCGGTAGCATAAATAATACAAAAGATTATATTTCCTGGTGTTTCAGAAGGTTTTGGGAGGGTACTTATAACCTCTCCTTTCTGTTTAAGGATATTAGTAATTTCTGTAAGTCTCTCGTCGAACTCGTCTATATTGAAATGAAATTGTAAAGAATATATATTCTTGCCTTTCTTAATATTTTCATAGAGCCTGTGTTCTTCATACTCTGTGAGAACATTTTTCAAATTATCTAAAGACTGAGTTATTGTCTCCTCTTTTTGTGGTGCAGAAGTGAAAGATGCGTTTATACTATCTATGAAATCATTTATAGGATAGTCATCATCTTCCTTCTCAGATATTTTTTTAATTATATTTAAAATGATATCCTTACCCTTAAGTATTAGCTCAATTGTTTCATTTGATAGGGAGATTTTTTCTAACCTAACTTTGTCAAGAAAGCTTTCTAACTCATGGGCAAGACGAGATAGATTTGAATAACCAAACATACCAGATATACCTTTTAGAGAATGAAAATCTCTAAATATAGAGTTGATTAAATCAGGAGATTCCCCGCCAGAGCCTATAATATCTGAAAGCTCAAAAACCTTTTTCTCTATATTTTCTGTAAGCTCTTCTGCCTCAGCTATAAATTCTTTATAAGACTTATTTTCTTTCATATTCATACCTTAATAAGTTTTTTTACTGCCCCTATTATATCTGATGAGGTGAATGGCTTGGTTAGATACATATTGGCACCAAGTGTTAATGCCCTCTTTAGGTCCTCTTCCTTTGTCTCAGTTGATATCATTAAAACAGGTATATCCTTATAATAATCTGATTTTTTTATAAAATTCAATAGTTCTAATCCATTTATGTCAGGCATATTTATATCAGATATAACAAGATTAAAATTACCTTTTGGAAGCTCCTTTAATGCTTCAAAGCCCGTTTTAGCTTCAAAAAAATCTATATCTCCTAACTCTTGTAAGCTTGCCATTATAAAGGCTCTCATGGCGCTTGAGTCATCAACAATTAGTATTCTTATAGCAGACATGGCTTGTCCTCCTGTTAAACAGCCTTTTTCTCAAGCAGAATTCTCTCCATTGTAATACCAGCCTGAGTTAGAAATATCTCTAAAGCGTCTGTATCTTCAATGGATTTTTTATGGGGCAAGTTATCACCATAAAAGAGGATAACTGGTTTACCTCCTGCTGTAACAACAGAGATAAAAACCTCTGTTGGAAAATCTCCCCCAAGTTTTTTGTATAGCTCAATAAAAAAATCTTCATTTTCTGGTTTACCTTTATAAGGTAATTTAAGGTCAACAACCTCTTTAATTTTTTCTTTTATGTCAAAAACCAGAGATTTAACTACTTTCTGCGGTGTTTCTATAAATCTTTCTAATCCAAACTGACCAAGGCCATGGAGTCTGTTGTTTTTTATTGCAAAAACTATCCCCCTTGGCATTATCTCGCTGGCTAATCTAAGCAACATAAGAATTACATCATTACCTGAATTTGCTTGAGTTAGCTCAAGCATCATAGATTTGAGTATAGTAAGCCCGGGAGTTGTAATCAAGTTTTTCTCTTCTTCTTTAATATCAAACTCCTTCTTTATCTCCTTGTCCCAAGCATCAATAATTAATGGCTTATTAAATTCATCTCTATAGAGCTCTTCTATGGTCTTCATTATTGTTTTTACGTAAAAATCAAGCTCCGATTTAACGTTATTTTTGTTTATCTGGGATCTCTTAGGCTTTTTAACTAAAGGGATCTTAAGTCTCTCTAACTCGTCTTCAGCCTCTTTAATAGAATAATCGGATACAACAAGATACTTTAAATCCTCTTTGTTTCCCAAAGTTTTTATAATTTCGAGCCCCCCTAATATACCTGAATTATCAGTCTTGGGTAGTATTAAAGAAGTGATTAAAAGCTTAGGAAAACTATTTTGTGAGCCGATCAGTTTAAAAGCTGATTCTATGGTTTCGCAGGAATAACATTCAAATCCCTCTTCTTCAAGAAGTTTTTTAACACCAATCCTGAAAGGAGAGAAATCATCTACGTAAATTATTTTTGGCTTAACCTGAGTTTTTTCTTCAATAGGGGGGATTTCCTGAGCAAGCTCTTCTTCTGCTGCGAAAGAAGAATAACATTCTTGTGGTGTTATACCCTCTTTCTTGCACTCATCAAGAATCCTTGAGCCTTCCATAGCTAAAAACTGAGGATTTAGGCCTCTACTTTGTGTTAAATCGTATTGGAGAAGATCAAGCTTGATAGTCTCGCTCTCAATCTCATCGGTTAACTCAAAACGAAACTCACCTTCTGTCCAATAAAAAAGGCTAAAAACAGTCTTTTCTATAAGCTCAGTAACACACTCTTCTATTTTTTCTTTTGGGATCTTAAAATCGTTGATAAGAATGGTGCCTAATTTCTCTCTATAGTTAAAATCTCGTTGTCTTTCCAATGCTTTTTTAATGACCTCACTAGTAACAACCCCCTTTCTTATAAGAAGCTCTCCTAAGTTAACCCTATAGGCATCAGAGAAGGCTTTAATAACCTTTCCTTTGTAAAAATAGATCTTACCAACTCTGTTATTACTTTTAATATGAAGGATCCCAGATTTACCACTTAAGGCTACTATTTGTAGTATCTCACCTAAACCTAAATCTTCAAGTCTTCCAACAAGGCTCATAAAAAGAATTATATCTTTTAAAAAAGTTTTTTAAAACAATTTATTTAAAATTTCCTTGAAATCATAATACCTTTTTAGGTAAGCAAGATTCTATAAAAGATTATAAGGGTCAATATCAAAAATAAGCTTAATATCTGTAGGTAATTTTATCTTTCTTTTTATGTTTTCTATAATGACAATTAAGTTTTTTGGCTTTTCTGATTTTACATAAATCTGGTATCTGTACTCACCCTTTTCTCTGTATATAGGTGCTTCCATAGGTGGATAGAGGGTTAATCCTTTATCTTTATGCCTTTGAAGCTCAAAAAAAACTTTGGAAGCAAGGTCTTTTGCCTTATCTTGGTCTTTACCAGAAACTTTGACTAATAGCAACCTTGTAAAAGGTGGAAAATTAGCCAATCTTCTTGACTCTATCTCGTAATTATAAAAGCTTTCGTAGTCATCACTTATTGCAAATTTCAAGAATTGTGAATCAGGATTTGTAGTTTGTATTAAAACCCTACCTTTTATCTCTCTTCCAGCTCTACCCATAACTTGAGTGATTAACTGATATACCCGCTCTTGGGAACGAAAATCTGGTATATTTAGTCCTTGCTCACCAAGAATTATACCTACAAGCGTTAGTTTAGGTAGATGGATGCCCTTTGTTATAATTTGAGTTCCCACAATTATCTTATAGTCTCCATCAATAAGAGCTTTTAGGTGCTTTCTAAAAAAATCTTTTTTTTCAGTACTATCTCTATCAATAGTAAGGACCATTGTTGATGGAAATAAGTCTTTTATCATCTCTGTCAATCTTTCTGTGCCAGCTCCAAAAAAGCTAAGCTCCTTATTACCACAAGAGGGACAGTCCTTAACAAGTTTAATAGAACTCCTACAATGATGACAGATAAGAAGATTTTTTGATTTATGCCATGTTAAAGGTACTGTACAGTTTCTGCATTCAATAAAATTTTTGCAGTTATTACAGTAAACATAAGGGATATAGCCTCTTCTATTTATAAAAAGCAAGGTTTGTTCGCCTTTTTGTAAATTTTTTTCGATCTCATCTATAAGTCTTTTTGAAAAGAAAGGATTAACCATAGGGGATATTTTTGTGTCAACAATTATTATCTCCTTTTTTTCTTGGAAAAGTCTTTTTTCTAAATTTAGAAGAATAATTTGACCTTCTTTCACCTTATGGTAGGTCTCAATAGAGGGAGTTGCAGAAGAAAGTATTAAAGGGGCTTTATATATCTTTGACAAAACAAAGGATAGGTCTCTGCTATTGTAAGGAAGGGATGTGTCGCTTTTATAGGAGAGATCCTGCTCTTCATCAATCACTATTAAGCCTAAATCCTTTAAAGGAACAAAGACGGAAGATCGTGTACCAATTAAAAAACATCTGTTATCTCTTGCTCTATTAAGGACATATCTTCTCTCAGCATTAGAAAGACTACTATGCCATACTAAAATATCATCTTTATTAAAGATTGATAAAGCCCTTTTATAAATATGAGGGGCAAGGGCTATCTCAGGGATCATAAAAAGAACACTTTTTTCTTTTTCGAAAAACACCTTTGCCAATAAAAGCAAAAGAGCTGTTTTACCAGTAGCCGTCTTTCCAGAGAGAAGAAAGTATTTTGAATGATTTATTGACTCTTTAATGGTAGTAATAATTTTTACTTGTTCATCATTAGGGGCTATTTTTGAGGTCTCTTCATCTTCAAGATAAGAAAAAGATTTAATTTTTGCTGAGCCAAAGAATACCTTTTGTTCCTTTTTAAAAATTTGTGATTCTTCTGAGGTCTCTAAGGTTTCTTTTATTTTATAAAAACCTAATTTGGGGAAGGCATTAGTAAGGACCTTAGATAAAGACGAAAGATAATAATGGCTGACAAACTGATAAAAAGATAGCATCTTCTCATCAAAGAAGGGAGGATAAGGCGAGATATCAACTATCTCTCCTACTTTTTCCTCCTTTATAGATGTTGGGTTTGTTTTATGTATTTTAATAACAAAGGCAGGATAAACATTATTTTTTACTTTTACAAAAATAAGCATACCAGTGGAGATATTTTTGTTCTCTGGCATCTTATAAATAAGATTTTTAGAGATATTTGAAAGGACTGAAACTTCTATATACATAAAGAACTATTTATTCTACAAGTTTTTAAAAAAATAGGGTAGAAAGACAAATCCATTCTACCCTATTTGCTTATTTTACAATAGCTTTTTTATAAAAAAGTTTTTACCACTTCTCTCGCCACAAAACGAAACCACTTTTTGCTCTGGCAGCCGTTTGAAACTCCACATTCATAATAGCACCAGTACTTTGTTGTACGTAAGCCCTTCCTCCTTTTTGTCGACCCATATGTATACTAATACTTGATGGTGTACCAGTACCCATTGCTGTTCTCTTAAATATAGTGCTATCTGCGGTGTTGTAACCTATTACAGGTTTTATATAGGCAGTACCTGTTAAAGAGTATAAAGCATACATATAGCCAAAACCACCAGCAGAACAGATATCAGCCGTTGGTAAGTATGTAGTAAAAAGCACGATATCTCCAATAAGTGCTGGTTTGGCAACCCCTCTTTCTCCTGAAGTCTCTAATGTCATCATCCATCCATTTCTTTGAGCAATGGCCGATTTTAATGAGTTCCAATTGGTTGGAGTACCAGCAACTGAGCCAGTTCCAGAGACGGTCCCATCTATCTTAACTACAACAGAGGTAACATCTACAAGATTGCTTTCTCTCAAGGTAGTGGTACAAGTTGAGATAAAGTTTCCATTAAAACAGGGGTCTTTAAAGCCATATAATTTTTGTTTATTGTCAGCACTTGTATAAATTGTCTTATCAATAGTATGTAAAAATCTACCAGAAGATATATATATCCACAAATCTCTATCTCTTACTGAGACAGCTGGTGCGTTTACTAATGGTCTATAACCAGCTGATTCAAATACAGTTCTTATAGGCCATTGGGCAGGATCATCGTTATTTAATAGCAATCTTACTACATAACCTCTCTGAGTTGAGACATATAGGCCCTGAACAACCCCAGCATAGACAACATCAGATTCAAAGCCCTTTGTAGAATCTACAATTAAATCAACATCAAGTGAGACAGGGTTTCCGATGAAAGAACCAGATATATTTGTATCTTTTATCCAATAATTTGTATTTAATTGCCAGCTTGTTTTATTATCTATGTCTACTATAAAAAACTTTGCTGTTTGATTACTTTTAGCTCTGTAGCCATTATTATCATGATACAGCACGTCCGTAAAACTATGATTTGGACCTGATCCAAATATGGCATACCATTTAGTACCTTTTTTGACTACCGCTGGATATCCTAAGGTCATACCTAAATTTGGATGAGAAAACTCCCATAGTATTTGTGGACTTGTAGGATTTGTTATATCTAAAGCAAAATAGGATGGATAAATTGTTTCTCCACCTGCTGAGATAGGTCCGCCACCTAACCTCATCCCCCCAATAAGAACCGTTGCCCACTGTTTTGATCCACCCTTTGTAATCTCTACATCTACAACCTTAACTTTAAGGTCAATACCATAAACATGCTTATATGCCTTTTTGGTTTGCCATTCTATGTGAGGTAAGAAAGAGCGTGGGATAAAAGCCCAGAGCTCTTTGCCCATATCATTGTCTGGGTCTGTAAAATAACCAGAGGTGCCAGTGCCATCATCGCCTTGGTTAAAATTTCCTGCCGAGAAGGCATGAAGTAGCCCATCATTAGAACCTACGTATATAACGGCCTTTCTGTTTTTGTAGGTGTTGTAAAAATTAAAATAGGATTTATCACCATAAATTAGATCATAGTTTTCTGATGGTGCAGAGACAACAGTAGGAGTTGAGTAAACAATATCAGCAAGCTTCCATACGCGGGTTGAACCATCTATTGTTACTTTCCTTTCTCTATAGTTTTTATCTGATAAATCCTCACCTCTTACAAAGTTTATAAAGTCCTGTGCTTCCTCGAGAGTGTCAGTTCTAAGTAGTGTTTGTAATGTAGCTGCATTAGAGGGGGCAAAGCTAACTCTACCAGATTCAGTCCCGTTTATAGTTGTAAAAATATTTCTGTCGCTGGGATGAGTATTAGCTAATATCTTTCCGGCCTCCCAAAGGGTTGGTACCTCCGAAAGAGGTAATGTTTGATAGGGCGTTGTAGTGTCAGGCTTTCCGTCTCCGTTTGCATCTTTAAAGCATTGGGCAACAGTATCACCTGTAGCGCTATCAAAGGAAAGCTGAATTATATCGTCTTGTAAAAGCTTTAGCTTTTTATCTCTGTCCGTATCAGCTCTTATGTTACCATAGGGGTCTATAAATAAAGCTTGAAGGTAACCAAGCCATGAAACAGAATGGGTTGCTTCAAAGTGAATAGGTCTAAAAAATGCTTGGAAGAGAGCACCTTCACCTTCAGCAGAGGTTGCAAGAACAGAAACAGCTGTTCCTGATGTTGCACGTTGTAAGATCTCTGAAACGGCCTCTTTTATCTGATCTCCCAGATCATAAACACTACCACCTGGCTCAAAATAGGTATCAGGAATAAAAGGCTTATATCTATTGTTTGGTTCGAAATCAATATTTCTATTTGCTCTTCTCTTGCTATTATATTCTCCATCCTCGGGCTGTTTGTTTGAGTTTTTATCTGTAAAGCCTCCAAAATCTGCTATTGCCTTTAGATTTTGTCTGAAATCATCTACCCCTGATACAGAGACAGTATAAAAATTAATATTTTGTACATTTTGAATATCAGGTCTAATATCATTCGTATGGGGATCTCTAACAAGCTCTTCCAGCTGAACTTTAGTGCCGTCATCTGTCTTTCCACTGCCCACCAAAAGGATAAAATTTTTTCTACACCACTGACTGTTTAATAAAGGATCTGCACATCCTATGGAGCTAAGTACTGATGAGTTGCCACTATAATATTTAATTGCCCTATCAAGTGTAGTATAAAGGGGAGAGTTAGTAGTTAGTGTTGATTCTCTAACTGCTTTTATGAAGTCTCTAGGAGAGAGAGTTGTTGTATTTATGCAAGCTCTATTGGCACCTTGTCCTATTATACCATTATGGTTCATAAATCCAGGTATTGGGACATCGGTTTTCCAAGTGGGATTTGCGGTATCATAATCATTCATATATAGTTCCTGTACGACACCCCAGGGGTTATAGGGATAATATACCCTTACGCTAAAAGGACCTGCAGTACCTGTAGGAATGATAGAAAAACTCACTTGTTTACTTGTCCTAAGAACTCCTCCAACTCTATTTTGTACTACCACATTGTAGGTACCTGATGATAATGATGGGAC
>FMSI01011794.1_pt1 | contig 39911 bp, 35 predicted proteins | sample 1504471 | NCBI WGS metagenome assembly FMSI01 (sample SAMEA4475357, study PRJEB15587) | soil metagenome | biome: Soil; feature: Field | place: India | collected 2015-03-11 | depth 0 m
TGATTTTGTCGCAGTTGGAAATGCACACCAGGGCGTCGGCGACGTGGGCTTGGACCATGTACTCCACGCTGTCTGCGATCAAGTCGCGGCTCGGCAAGGAATAAAGCATGCCCCCATGGCCCATGGCGATACCGTCGTCGACGGCAATCGTGTTGAACTCCACCCCCCAGCCGCCTGCGGCATCGATCACCTTTTTCAAGCGCTGCCCCACATCGTGAAGGTGAACATGCCCGGGCACGAACTGGGTAAAACTGTTGGCAATGGCGATAATGGGTTTATGAAAGTCGGCGTCCTGCATCCCGGTGGCGCGCCAAAGAGCGCGCGCACCCGCCATGTGACGGCCCTGGGTGGTGACCCGGCTCCGATAAGGGTTCATGGCCCCCAAGTCTAGTCCGGCGCGGGTCAAGTAGCAATCGACGTCGCTACGGTTAGCTGGGCTAACGAGGCCCCTTACTCCTCGTCCGGAAGTGGCTCAGCGGGCGGAACGTACTCCTTCCCCTCCTCGATGGCTTCCACCACGTCCTCCGTCTGTGGCGGCTCGGGGCGTGCTTCGACGGCTGGAGGCACCGGTGGTTTGTCCCGGTCCTCCCTTTCCCACAGGAGCTCGTTGATTTGAAGCCGATCGACGATCTCCCGCACACCGACCATGTCGGTCAAGAGCTTAAGCAAGATCTGATGCTCTGCTTTGCTCGGCAAAGCACCATCGAGGTACACGACCCCGTGCCGAGCCACAATCCGCAACTCTTCCATGTCCACGCGGCCATCTTCCCGCACGGTTTCACGTAACGTTTCCTCCAGTTCTCGGTCGGACATCAGCTCGAGGTCTGCGGGCAGCGGGCCTCTCCGGGGGCCCTCCTCCGTTTCCTCCGGTACTTGCGGGGCTTCGCGCTCTCGCTTTTCCGCGCATTGCACACAATAAGGGGTCTGGGGGATGGCTCGCAGTCGAGCCAGGGGGATCTTCTGGCCGCAGTCGACACAAATCCCGTATGTGCCCTCGGCAATGCGTTGCAGTGCAGCGTCAATGGCCGCGACCTCCCGCCTTTCATGTTCTCCAAGCCGGCCGTACAACCGAGCCGCCCGCTCCTCTTGGGCGAGTTCCTCGACCTCTGACTCCCGCTCCGCGGTAATGGCGGCAAGGTCGGCCTCGGTTTCTGCCACCGCGTGCAGGAGGGCCGCGCGCTGCCGGCGCAATTCGCGAGCGAGTTTCAGTATTTCGCGTTCCTTCATGATTTTAACTCCGCCGAGTTTTACCCCGTGTCATTGTTCGGACCCGATCCCGTCCTCGCTTTGGTCATCTCGTTGTTATGTTGGCACACCCACCGGCGGCGCGGGCCTGCGGCACGAGCCACTCGCTGTGGGGCTTAGCGGTAAACCCCCGCGCTAGCCAGCTTGCACTTCAATCTTTCGCGGGCGCTTGCCCGGCTCTTCCGTTTTTGGAAGCCGGATCTCCAGCACGCCGTCCTTCAACGTGGCACTGGCCGCGTCCGCTTTCACTTCAACCGGCAGCGTGATTGTCCGCGTGAAAGAGCCAAAAGTTCGCTCGCTGCGATAGTAGTCTTTTTCTTTCACCTCCTCGCTTCGCTGTTTCTCCCCTTTGATGGTCAGCGTTTTGTCCGTCAGGTGCACTTCGACCTGGTCTTTTGTTAACCCGGGTAGCTCCGCTTTGACGACCAAGTCGTCCCCCTCCTCGTACACATCCACGGCAGGTACTTTGAGCTCGAACTCGCGTAGGGGTCGCCACATTTCTGGCCACTCGATGCGGGGCCACGGCAACCGGGGGAAGTCGGCAAAGAAGCGCTCTACAAAGCGCTCGAACGGATCGACGAACGCCCGCTCCACCGGCGTAGCATGGACGGGTACGACCTCACCCGTGCGCGCTGTTTTTTTCTTAGCGGTTGCTGCTTTTCCCTTGGCCATCGCTCGTCCTCCTTTCGTCGCTTGCGCACCTCAAAATTTGTCTGGAGTTTTGTCTGCGCAAGGGGTAACGCAATTCCAACGCCACTCGGGGACTGGGCCAATGTTGCGCGCTGTACAGAAGACCTTCTTGGTTTTCGGAAGGGTAACTGGCGGAGCAGTGTCGGATGCGGAACGTGGCACGCGTTCCGAGGTAGCGAAAAATCCATTGTCTAGGGCCGGCCAGGTTGTTAGCCTGAGTTACGCTTAGAAAAGCTCGTGGGGCTTCGCCCCGCGGGGCTTAGCGTCCGCTCCCCCTCTCTTAGCCCCCCTTCGGGAGGGGGGCGGCGCTGAGCTCGAGCCGCTCGATGGGAGCAGCGCGAGCTTTTTGCCCGAGAGACCAGCCGCGCTGCGCATTACAGGAAACGCGGGGGAGAACGCGCCGACAAACCCGGAAAGTTCTGGAGCCTGTCTACCGCCTTGCCGACACGCTACGCGAGAGTGTTTTTACGCGGCCGACCGTGCACGGAAACCCTGTGGGGCATGAGAGCGAACCCAGACGGAGGGGCTGGAGCGAAGTCCTCGCGCCTAGCCTGGGGATTCTGTTCATGAGTGGCCGTATTCCGCTACAACGGCGGCAATTTCCCCTTCTGCTCCGATGCTCGACCAGACCCCGGTTCGCGCACTTCGCTGGCTGAGACTGTACGGTCACAGGTTTCGTCGCGCTGCGAGCGAAACCACGCCATACTCGTTGCCAAAGAAGAAGGGAGTCTATCGGCGAGCCCCATCAAGGCGCCTGGGAAAACGTTGAAAATTTTTTCTAGCGTGGCCCTTAGGGTTTTCCGGCCCAAATTGGCCGCGAGCGGTTAACGACCGGGCCTGTTGGCCCTACAAGTGAACGTGGCCAAGGAGCGCTCTCGGTAGCTCCCGAATCCAGGGTGTGAGAACGGGCGTACGCTTGGAGGTGCGGCAGGCGTGTTTGCCGTGGCTTAAATGCGTGCTGCTACCAGGAGGACCCTGCAGGCATCGCCAATCCGGGCTCTCCGCGAAGCATGCGCGCTGGACGCATCTTTCCGGGTTCCCCACACGTAGTGCGAAAGGCGGCTGCTCGTGCCTTTGTGAAGGTTCCGTGTTTCTCTTTGCTGCGTTTGTGGCTACAAGGTTTGCCTTGTTATGAAAGCGGTGGTCCTTTGCGCAGGGTTGGGTACGCGGTTGCGCCCATTGACGTTCAGCACGGCCAAACACTTGATCCCTGTGGCCAACAAGCCGGTGCTCTTTTACGGTCTGGAGAGTTTGGTCGAAGTTGGCGTACGGGAAATTGGCATCGTCGTTAGCCACGAAAGTCGACCGGTGATTCAGAACGCCGTAGACGATGGTAGCCTGTGGGGTGCAGTGGTGACGTACATTGAGCAGCCCAAGCCGCAGGGTCTAGCGCATGCGTGCGCGTGTGCCGAAGGCTTCGTAGGCGGCGAACCCTTTATCATGTACTTGGGGGACAACCTGCTGCCCGACGGACTCCGGGCGCCGGTGGAGTTGTTCCATAAAAGGAAAGCCAATGCCGTAGTGTTGCTGAAGGAGGTGGAGGACCCAACGCGCTTCGGCATCGCGGAAATCCACGGAGATCGGATTGTCCGACTCGTGGAAAAGCCGAAGGACCCACCCTCGAACCTTGCGATCGTTGGCGGGTACATCTTTGACCGAAATATCTTCGAGTCGATCCGGCGCATCAAGCCATCGTGGCGAGGGGAATACGAAATTACCGATGCCATCCAAGACCTGGTCGATCGGGGTTTTTTGGTCGTGCCCTACATTGTTCCGGGATGGTGGAAAGACACCGGGAAACCCGAAGACATCCTGGATGCGAATCGAGTGATCTTGGATGGGATGCGCACGGCGATCGAGGGGTCTGTTGACGCTAGCTCGGAGCTGCATGGAACGGTGATCATTTCCCCGGGAGCCGAGGTGGTGAATTCGCGCATCCAAGGACCAGTGATTATTGGCTCGGAGGCACGTATTTACGATGCTGAAATTGGGCCATACACGTCTTTGGGCGATCGTGTACATGTCACTCGAAGTGCCGTAAGGAACTGTGTGCTGATGGAAGATGCGAGGATTGAAAACCTTCCAGTGGTGCTGCGCGATAGCCTCATTGGACGGCGGGTTATCGTCCGCGGCGGGCCGGGCGGTGCCGGGCTGTGCCTGCTGCTCGGTGATTACTGCGAAGTGGAGCTGCGGGAGTAGGCCGATTACGGGCAGGGGGGAATGGGCTCGAGGGGTAAGGATTGGGTTGCTGCGCATGCGTTCGGGTTTGTTGGCACTCTTTTGGGCCTCGTAGCCGCTTACGGGTCCCCAGCTTGGGCAGACACGTGTGGAGAACTGAGGGAGCATTTTTCCGCTTTCGTCCAGGGCTCGACCGCTGGTGAAAGCACGCACGCCGGCTCTTGCGGGGGGAGCGAGGCCGGGGATTTCACCCTGACGTTCACGGCGCCAAGAGCGGGGTCGTACACCTTCGATACCCTAGGATCGTCTTTCGATACGGTGCTCTACGTACGTAACTCGAACAACGACGAGTTGGCTTGCAACGATGACGTCGAAGTTGGGGTACATGCGTGGTCCCGAGTGGCGGTCACACTGGGGGCTGGTCAAACCGTGCAAGTAGTCATTGACGGTTTTGCTTCGCAAACTGGCGACTTTACGCTTCGCGTCAACGCCGATTGTCCCTTGCCGTTCCGTGCCGACGCCCGTGACTTGGGAAGCGCTCCGACTTGGGTGGTCACAGGGCGCACCGACTGCGCAGCGCCGGTAGGGAACTCGCCGGGCTGCGAAACCGCAGTTTGGGGCCCCGGGGTCAACTTTGTCTATACAGCTCCGTTTTCGGGCACATTTGAATTCAGCACCGAAGGATCGGAGTTCGACACCTTGCTCTCGGTTCGCCTGGGGACATGCTCCGGTCCGGAGCTGGCATGCAACGACGACATCACCACCGCCGAAGGGGGCTCAGGCCTGTCTCGTGTTCGTGTCGCCTTGTCCGTTGGCCAGAGCGTGGTCCTGGTGGTGGCAGGAAAGTCGACGGCCAGTGGCCACTTTGTTTTAAGCGGTACGGGCGTACCCTTCACGCCGACGGTAACCTCCACACATACCCGTACGCGCACGCCGACCGTCACGCGCACCGTTACCCCTTCTGCGACCCCGACCAGTTCCCCGACCTTCTCCCCAACCCGCACGCATACTCCTACCCCATCTTCCACGCCTACGGCATCGTTCACGCCGACGCGGAGACCTTCTTCCACCTCAACATTCACTCGCTCCCCGACTTTCACCCGCACTCCCACGTGGAGCCCGACGTCCAAAGCATCGGCAACCGCTACGGCGACGACCACGAATACTGCATCGCCAACATTCTTTCCTTCGGCTTCAGCGACGCCCACGCCGTCACCTTCGGCGAGTTTGACGCCAGCGGCCTCGGGCTGTTGCGAGTTTCCAGCCGGCACGCGTCCGCGCTGTGAGATCCTCACGGCGGACCAGTGTGCCGCCAGAGGTGGGTCGGTGGTTTGGGCGGCTCAGTGTTCTCCTGAAGGTTGTCTCCTGCCACCCGCCGCTACGGCGACGCTAACGCCGACATCGACCTCGTCTGCCACGGCTACCCCTAGTCGCCGCCCCACGCTGACACCGGTGCCAACGGCAACGCCGACGTTCACACCAGCGAGCGTTCTTGTCGTCAGTCCCAGTAACGTGCGGCCGGGCGCGCTGCTCACGGTTTCCGGACGAGTGCCTCGCGGTAACCGAGGAGTGCGGCTGTGGTTCGATAGCGGCGGACCGTGGTTGACACTTGCGAATCTGCGCGTGGATGATGCAGGGGCTTACGCTTCGAATGTGCCGCTTCCGTCCACCGTGGTCCCAGGGCACGCGCGGCTCTGCGCCGCCGCGACCGAGCCCGGATTGGAGGCGCAAGACCTGGTTTGCGCGGACGTTACCGTGGAGCCTTTGGACACGGCTTCGCTGAACGTGTCGGTGGTCGTTGGCGGAGAGCCTGTTCCGGGTGCTCGAGTTTATATCCTCGGAGAGGATGGTTCTGTTGTCGCCGTTGCCGACACCGGAGCAACCGGAGTCGCTTCCTTCGACGCTGTGGCAAGCGGCGTGTACGGCGTACGGGTAGTGTGCAACCGCTCAAGTTCGTGCGCATCGGAGGTGTACGTGCCTCCGGCTAGCATCGTTCTAAGCCCCGGAGCGCGTCGGACCATTGTGTTGCGTGGAGTGCCGCCACCGGCCGAAATTGGCATGGAGTGGGTGGGCGGTCTGTTGTTGCCCGGAGGATTGGTCGCAGAGCCTTGGCCTGCAGGACGCTTGCTGTTGCCCGCCGAGCCCTGGATGTTCCCGAGTTTGAGCGGCTTAGGTTTGCCGCCCCTCGTCGTACGCTTTTGGGCGGTGCCCGCAGTTCCGCCCGAGTGGCCCGTTGACCTCGACTTTCGGATCGTTGCTTCTACGGGTGCGATTGTCTCGGCCGGTGCCCGGTGGCAGGCAAGCGTGTACTCGCGCGATCCAAGGTGGGACTTTCCTGCTTACGTCGCTGACTTGAACGTCGGAGCACTCCCTGCCGGAGACCTCGCCTTGGTCATCGAGCCTGAATCCGGGTTGCCCTGGAGATTTCCTTTGTTTGGAGAAGGCCTTTCCAGGCGCTGGGTACTTTTGGCGCCACAAGCGGATGCGGGCGTCAGTGCACAGGCGCCCGATGGTGTGCTGCACGCGAGCGCACTCGGCCGGCTCCTCGACTCGGAGTGGACGTGGAATCTCGCCGTTCCCTACGACTCAGGGCGGAAGATTGGCTGGACGGGATTCGTCGCTGCCGACGTTTCGGAACGATGGAGCGCAGATCACACTTGGCACGGCACCCTTAGGCTGCAACCCGTGACGACCTTTGGCGGGCGAGCAGGTGTCGCGAGTCCTTCCGTTTCGAGCCTTCGCGGGTCCAACCTTTCCCAAGCAGCGTATCGGGTTGCAGCAGAAATTGCCTCGGAGCAATGCGTCGACGTCGTCCGCTCAGAGGCAACGGCAAGCTTTGTTATCCCGTACTGTGAACCCTGTTTGCCGAATGAGTTCGAGGTGCCTTTCCGTTCGAGTACTTGTGTGGGTTTCACCGGTGAGTTGGGCGTCGAGGCCAATGCCGATCTGGCTCCTGCCGGATCGCTGGAACTAACGTTCCCTCCGCTCGGGTGGCGATCTGTGGAGGAGCCACTCGGCTTGTGCCGCGCCCGGTGGTGGGGATTGGGACGCCTCGGCTCCAAGGTGAGCGTTCTTTATGACCCGACAAGATCCCCCGCTGTTTTCACGGAAGATGGCCCTTGCCTTGCCATCAGTGAGCGTTGGGAGAGTAGCCTACAGTGTGTCGGCCAGAATTTCCGGGGACCAACTCTGACTTGGCAAAGTCCTCTGCCCTGTGCGTTGCCGGTGCCCGCCGAACCAGGAAGGGAACACTGGAACAGCCCGGTGCCAGTTCTTGCCAGCAATCGGTTTGGCCAGGCGCTGCTGTTGTGGCTCGAGCAGGTGGCGGGCGCACCGCGCTCGGCCACCGCTTTGGCCTGGGGTGAGATTGGACGAAACGATTCGCTGCAGCCGCGTGGGGTGCTCGGGGCAGGCGGAGGACCCTCCGACAGCCCTACGATCTGCTCCCTGGACGAAGGGGCCTTCCTCGGGGTTTGGGTGCAAAGCGCCCTTTCTTGGGAGGCGGCAGCACAGGCCACGGAGGGGTTGGTCCATGCAAGTGCGGAGCTGGTGAGTGCGGTGTGGGAGAATGGGGCTTGGAGCGAGCCAACTTACGTGACCCATGATGCCGTTGCCGACGGAAGGCCTGTTCTAGTTGCCAGAGATGGTGGGGCGGACTTGTTTTGGTTGCGAGCGGAGAATTCCGCTCTGCCTGGCCGAGCTAGCGTGTACGCCGCCCGTTACGAAAGGGGCAGCGGGTGGGCCGTACAAGGGCCAATATTTGCCGAGAGCGATGGGTTGGTTCGCGACCTTACCGCGACCAAGGTTAGCGACGGAACAGTAGTCGTGGCCTGGATCGAAGATCGAGGAGCGCACGGGCGGCGCGTGTTGGTGAACAGGCGCGTGGGGGAGGTTTGGCGAAGTTCCGAAACGGTTCCCCTGCCCGACGAGGTGCGTCCGAGCGTGGTTCGCCTGGTGGAGAGGGCGGCAACGCCAACGCTTTTGATTCGGGCGGTTTCTCCTGAGACTCTGGGTCCAGGCGGAGACTTGTATGTAGCCAGGTCGCAGCCTGATGGCTGGTGGGTCCAGAAGATCTTGCCGCGCCGACGGGTGGACGAATTCTGGGCTGTGGAAAGAGAGCAGGGTATTGCGATTTTCTTCCGCGAATTGGCGGGTGGCTCCGCGGATGCAGGCAACGGCGATCTTTGGGCCGCGCTGGTGCGCGACTCGACGGTTTTTGGGCCGTTGCGCATGACGGTCGACGGAGCAGGGCACTCGAGCCCGGTCGGACTAGCGGACGATGAGGAAAACGTGGTGATTGCAGACGTTCACCAGCGCCTTCCCGAGGATCCGCCGCGAGTTGCTTTGCATCGGTGGTCGCTGCGTCCCGATCTGGCCATCGAGGCTGTGAGGCGAGAGGCAGTTTCTGCCGAAGGCCAGGCGCAACTCTCGCCTGGAGCAGAGCGGGTGACGGTGCGGATCGTAAACCGCGGGTTGGAGCCAGTTACGAGTCCTTTTGTCGTGCGCCTACGGGCACAAGGCGAAGTCGTGGCTGAACAGCGAATCGATCGTACGCTAGCTGTGGCCGAGGGTGCGGAACTCGTCTTCGACGTCAGGGAGCACCCCGCGGGTTCACAGGAGTGGATCGTGACCGTCGACGAGGACAACACCATTGCCGAGTCGAACAAGGACAATAATCTCCAGCGCGTACCTCTGCGCCCCGAAGCACCCGTTGTAACGGGTTACACAGCCAATGAAGCGACTGGGGAAATTGTTGTCGAGTGGCTTCCCGTGCTTCGCGCTCGACAGTATCGGGTCTACCGCAAAAGCCCTGTGAGCTCATCTTTTGAACTGTGGACGGTCACTACGGAAACCGAGGTTCGCGATGCACGCGTGGCTGAAGCGGAGCAGATGGTTTACCGTGTGACTGCGGTGGACACGGCGGGACGCGAGTCGGAACCGAGTTCCTCGGTTGTTGTCACGAGCCCACCGGCTGCGCCGACGTGCACTGGGGACTGCGACGGGAACGACGCTGTGACGATCGACGAGTTACTCCTGGGCGTGAACATCGCGCTCGAACTGAGGATGTTGCGTGACTGCTCCGTGTTCGATGCCACCGGAGACCGCGCCGTTACGGTGGATGAAATTTTGCTCGCGGTGAGCAACGCGCTGAACGGCTGCCCATAGGGCGCGCTACCCGTCCAGGTGAGGCTGTGCAACCAAAGGTCGCGGCGTGACCGCGCCTTTAGTGGGGCGTGAAAGGGCGAGCGAGGGCGGCGAGAGAAGAGGCCAGGGTCCATTGGGCCTTTCGGGGCGATGGGAGGCACGCTCGAGGTGGGTTTGGTGTCATCCAGTGGGCTCATCGGGGATCTACGTAGCCGTTTTCTAGGAATTCCGAGGAGCAACCCGGAGATTGCTCGAGGTTGGCTGGAGAATTCGGGGTTGTGCCGCAGCCGTCCGCCGTGTTAACAACGCCAGCACAGGGCGCGTGCTCATGGCGACTTCGATCGTGCAGTCTTGGAGGGCCTTGGATCCCAGGCGGCTGTGGCAGGTTTGGAACAACGTCCGGCTTGGTTGGCGGTTGATGCGTGATCGCCGAGTTGGCTGGTTCCCCAAGTTGGCGTTGCTGGCGGCGGTGGCTTATGTGGTGCTGCCGTTCGACTTTTTGCCTGACGTCTTGCCCCTGATTGGCCAGTTGGACGATGTGGCTTTACTGCTCCTGGCCTGGAAATTCTTTCTAGCGTTCTGTCCTCCGGAAGTCGTGGAAGAGCATGCCCGAGCCATCGCACTCGAGTTCGCTGGGAGATGAGTCCGGGGACTGGCTGGGAGGTACCCGCTGCTCCGGCGGCGATCTCGGCGCGGAGCTAACAATGCCTCTCTGATGTCTCGCACTGGCCTGCCAGCAAGCAGCGGGTCGTGGAAATTTCCGTCAGCCGCTCAGCGTACCCAGGCGGCCGAGGTGGAAGTCGGAAACTTCAGTGGAGGAATTTCCCTAGCCGGTCAAACTTCCAACCCGACCAGTAAATGAACGTTGCCTTGCCTTTGATTGCCTTCTCGTCGGCAAAGCCCCAGTACCGGCTGTCTAGACTCTCGTCGCGATTGTCTCCAAGAACGAAGAACTTGCCCGGCGGGACGACGACAGGCCCGAAATTGTCCCGCGGCACAGCGTGGACATCATAGGGGTACTTGTAGTGCGCGTACGGATCCGGAGCCGGTTCGTCGTTGATGAAGAGCTTTTTTTGGCGCACCTCGACCTTATCCCCGGCAACGGCAATCACACGTTTGATCAAGTCTGTCTTGCCGTCATTAGGAGACACGAACACCACGATGTCGCCCCGCTTCGGATGCGACCACTGGGCAATCGGGATCACGATCCCCGTGAAGGGAATGTCGATGTGGAAGCCGTAAGCGAGCTTGTTCACGAACAAGTGATCCCCAATTTGAATGGTGGGTAGCATGGAGCCAGACGGTACCCAGAATGCTTCCACCACGGTAGCGCGGATCGCCAGGGCCACCAGCAAGGCGACCACCAGAGACTCGATGTTCTGTCGGAGACGGGATTTTTTACTCGGACTCGCTTGCGAGGCCGTAGTCGTGCGACGGGAGTTAGTCATAACAGCCGAGAGTACCTATGGAGTTTGCTGCGCCGACCGTCAAGGTCGGCGCAGGAGCTCTTCTGCTTTCCGGTCGCGCTTAGACACGCCGGGACTCCCGAGTAGGTAAAAGCGCAGGGGAAGCTCTGCAGCAAGGCGAACCCCGATCCGCGTGCTGACCACGATCTGCTCCTCAGGGCGGACGAATCCTGGTTCCACCCAGATATGAGGGTCGCGAACGAGATCCCGCCCGTTATCCGAACGGGTCAGGTGAAGTGCACGAGCCAAAAGCGCTGGGCCATTGGCGCGATCGATGTGGTCGAGCCCGCGAAGTAACACGGCCCCTGCGGTACCCTCTGGTTCGGTGACGATGTTGACGCAGTGGTGCATCCCGTATGTGAAATACACGTAAAGGAGACCTGGCTGTCCGAACATCACTGCGTTACGTGGGGTGCGCTTTCCGTTGGCCGCGTGCGACGCCGCATCTTGCGTGTAAGCTTCAGTTTCCACGATGCGGCCGCGATAAATGTGACCATGAACCCGATGGCATAGAAAGCAGCCGAGAAGCCGCTTAGCGACTTCTGCCGTGGGTCCTTCGAAATCTCGGCGCCGCCAACGGGCACTTACAGAGCGATCGGTCTCGGCCACCATGCTCCATTCTGCTGTTGTACCGAAGCAGAGTTCTCCCAGCGCCCCGCAATCTTTGTCTGGCAGTGCGGGCAACGACCGTCGCTCAGATTCACACGCAACACGCGGTAGCCGCGCCGCTCTACGAGGGTCAGCTTGCAACCGGGACAACGTGTATTCTCGTACTCGCCCACCGCACCAGGTACGTTGCCCACGTAAACGTAACGAAGACCGGCTTCTTCCCCTAAGCGGGCGGCGAACAAGAGTTTTTCCACGGTGGTCGCATCGCGATCGGTCATCTTGTAGTCTGGGTGAAACGCCGTCACGTGCCAGGGTATGTCGGGTGAGACCCCGGCCAAGAATTCGACGAGACCTCGTAGCTCCTGCTCGGAGTCGTTGAAGCCTGGCACCAGCAGTGTGACCACTTCCACCCAAAACCCAAGCTGTACCAAGTCACGGATCGTACGTTTCACCGTTTCCAGCAAGCCACCGAGCTTGCGGTAGTGGCGGTCGTCAAAGCCCTTGAGGTCAACTTTGTACAAGTCCACCCATGGCCTTAAAAACTCCAGCACTTCGGGCGTCGCATTGCCGTTGGAAACGTAAGACGTCACCAGCCCAGCTTCGCGCGCTTCGCGGAAAACGTCCACAGCCCACTCCGAGGTGATCAAGGGCTCGTTGTACGTGCTTGTAACGATTTTGGCGCCGTACTCGCGCGCGAGCCGAACGATGTCCTGGGGTTTGACCCGACGTGGGGCAACACCAGCGACTGGATCCCGCAAGGCCTGCGACGTGATCCAGTTTTGGCAGTAGGAGCAATGGTAGTCGCAACCCAACATGCCAAAGCTCAATGCAAGGGAACCCGGGTAAGTATGAAAGAACGGTTTCTTTTCTACCGGGTCGCATTGCAAACCAGCCACGTAGCCCCACGGGACGTACAGGTTTCCTCCTCGGTTTTCGCGAACTTTGCAAATCCCAATTTTGCCATCTGGGAGATAGCAGCGATGCCCACAGGCCACGCAGCGCAGCGCCTTGTCTGGCAGGTGTACCGCAAGCTCGTCGCGCGGCACGCTGAGCTCATCCAATAGCGCTTTCAGGCTTCCCGAAGGTGGGTTTTTGCTGGCCACGTTGGTTCACTATAGTGCGACAATCCTGGGGGAACAATTCGCTTCCGCAGGCCGCTCGCTCGTGGCAAGAGCGGTGGGGAGGGCGTTGTGCCCAGTCAAATGCGGTTACATCGCCACGGTGCCTGTGCTTTAAATTCAGGACATGCGGCGCCTATTGTGGCTAGGAATCGGATTGGTGGCTCTCGTAGCCGTGGGGGCGTGGTGGCTTTGGCAGGAACAGGAACAGCAGCGTGAGACGGCAATTCGCGGGTCCGGAATTGTAGAGGCTACCGAGGTGGATGTGGCGTTCGAGGTGCCCGGCACCATCGTCGCTCGCTTTGTGGACGAAGGGGCGGCCGTAGATAAGGGCGAGCCGATTGCCCAACTGGACGAGCGGGAGTTCCGATTACAGGTCGAGCGGGCGCAGGCAGCTAAGGCCGCAGCCGAAGCTCGTTATGCTTTGCTCACGCGCGGTGCACGTGGTCAAGAGGTGGATCAGGCATTGGCGGCGCTCGAGTCGGCCGAGGCCGAACTGCAGATGCGCCAGCGCGATTTTGCCCGTGTGGAGGAGCTCTTTCGCCAAGGGATCGCAGCTCAAGCCGAGTGGGAACGCGTGCGAACGGCGCGTGACGCGGCGCAAGCAGCCCGCGACGCCGCGCGGGCTCGGTTGGAAATGCTGAAAGAAGGTTTTCGTACCGAGGAAATTGAAGAAGGGCGTGCGCGCTTGCGCGAGGCGGAAAAAGCTTTGGCGATCGCGGAGCTCAACTTGGCGCGATGCCGTTTGTTCGCACCCATTGCGGGGCGCGTCCTTTCGAAAAATCGGGAGGTGGGAGAAAGCGTCCTGCCCGGTACCCCGGTTGTCACCATGGGGGATCTGCGGCGGCCGTGGGTGAACGTTTACGTCAGCGAACAGGATTTAGGGCGGGTACGGTTGGGGATGCGCGCGCTCGTATATGTAGATGCCTATCCGCAGCGAGCCTTCGAAGGCCGCGTCACGTACGTTGCCGATAAGTCGGAGTTCACGCCCAAGAACATCCAAACTCGAAACGAGCGGGTGAAGCTTGTGTACCGCGTGAAAATCGAAGTGGACAACCCCGACGGTGTGCTGAAACCTGGCATGCCGGCGGACGCGGTGATTCCGCTGGACCACGAGCACCGCCAGGAGCCTTCTTGATGGAAGGGGCAAGCGAGTTCGTGATCGAGGTGGAAGGGCTCGGTAAGGTCTACCCAGGGGGGAACCGAGTTCTCCGTGATGTCAGCCTGCGGGTGCCTCGAGGGGAACTGTTCGCCATTGTCGGGCCTGATGGTGCGGGAAAAACGACGCTGTTGCGGACCCTCGTGGGTTTGATCACTCCCACGGAAGGGCGCGTGCTGATCGACGGCATCGACGTTGTCGAGGATCCCGTGGAAGCAAAGAGGCGGATCGGTTACATGTCGCAGCGCTTTAGCTTGTCAGAAACGTTAACGGTTGCAGAAAATCTGCTGTACGTAGCGGAAATCTGGCACGTCCCCCCCGGGCAGCGCCGCGAGCGCGTGTCGCGCTTGTTGCGCTTCAGTCGCTTGGAACCTTTTCAAGATCGACTCGCCAGGAATCTTTCAGGAGGGATGAAGCAAAAGCTCGGGCTTTGTGCCGCGCTCATCCATCAGCCGAAAATCCTGGTTCTGGACGAGCCGACGATCGGTGTCGATCCCATATCGCGTCGCGAGTTTTGGCTCATCTTGTACGAACTCTTGCAAGCGGGCTCGACGATTCTCCTGTCGACGCCATACATGGACGAGGCCGAGCGCTGTAACCGCGTGGGCTTCTTGCTCGGGGGGCGGCTTATTGCCACGGGCACGCCGAGTGAGCTGCGCGCGACATCGCCAACGGTCGTGCTCGACTTGCATTGTGCTGACGCCCGGCGCGCGCGGCGTAAGCTTGCGCAAGATTTGCGCTTCCCGGAAGTGGCGCCGTTTGGCGAACATTTGCATGTTGCCATTCCGCGCACCGAGTCGAACCCCGAAGCGTGGGTACGAGCTGCGGAGAGGCTTGGCATCGCCGTGCGCAGTTGGAAGCTGCGCGAGCCTTCGTTGGAAGATGTGTTCCTGCACTTGGCAGCGCAAGCAACTGGGGAAGTGAGGCAGGCCGCCGTTGCGCCGGCCAGCGAGGATCTCAACGACAACTCAGCAGGGCGGCGGTAACGGCGGCGACAAGCTCGTCGACCGTGATGGTGCCGTCTCCGTTCTCGTCCCCAGCAAAACACGAACTCAGCGGGGTCTGCCCGAGGGCGATGTTGACCATCGTGAGGATGTTGTCGATCGTCACGGAGCCGTCGCCGTCGCAGTCGCCGACGCATCGCACGGGAGTTGGAGAAGGTGTGACTGCGGAAGTCGGGGTCGGGGTAGGAAAGTTTCCCGTACCTTGGCAAGTGCCATCGAGGCAATCGTCGTCGTCTACGCAAGCATAACCATCGTCGCACCTCCGGCCCAAGGCCCAACAGAGACTTCCCAGGCAATGGGCGTCGCGCAAACAAGGAAAGCCTTTGAGAGGACCATCGAGGCAGACTTTTTGTGTCGGAGCACAAGGGCTGCCATCGCTGCAATTGAACGCTGGGTCGCAACACTCCCCAGCCCGCAGGCCGGAGATGCACGAGCCGAGGACGGGGTCGTTGGGGCACGCAAAGGCAAGCCCGCATGTGCTGAGCGGGCATTCACAATCGGCACCGTCGTCGGTGCCGCCGTCGCAAATACCTTGAACGAACACGCAGGCACCGCCGGGGCAGTCCGCCTGTTCCGAACAGGGCTGGCTGTCGCGCTCGCCTGAGGAACACACGCCTTGTCCTGAAGCGGACAGCAGGGGTGGGAGCGTAAGGGCGAACACCAAGTACAACGCGATCAGTGAACGGATCATCCTTCAGCTCCTCGAAGTTCGTGCACTTTGTTATCAAGCCCAAGAAGAGTCAATGGCGAAGGCGACGCGCTGCTGCCTCTTGCGGAACACCCGAGCTTTCACCATTGAAGAAGATCGATCGCGAGGAGGTACATTGGTATGGCGGCAACACCTTCGAAAATGGTTCCGCTCGGGACGAAAGCGCCGTACTTTCGATTGCCGGACCCGAGCGGGAAGTATTACTCGCTCGACGATTTCGCGGATAAGCCCGCCCTGTTGGTAATGTTTATCTGCAACCATTGCCCTTATGTGAAACACATCCGGTCTGCGTTGGCCCAGTTCGCCCGCGATTACATCCCGAAGGGGCTCGCCATCGTGGCCATCAACTCGAATGACATCACCCAGTATCCCGAAGACAGCCCGGAAAAAATGGCCGAGGAGGCAAAGGAAGCGGGATACATCTTTCCGTACTTGTTCGATGAAACACAGGAGGTTGCTAAAGCCTACGGGGCTGCCTGCACCCCGGATTTTTTCCTTTTCGACCGGGAGCGGAAACTGGTCTACCGGGGGCAGTTTGACGACAGCCGCCCAGGCACGGCATTGCCTCCTACGGGTGCCGACCTACGGGAAGCGGTGGATGCCGTGCTCGAAGGTCGTCCCGTACCGACAACGCAAAAGCCAAGCTTGGGTTGCAACATCAAGTGGAAGCAAGGGGCTGCCGGCTAGAAGCGGTCGGAGATCCAATAAACGCTTGATTCTGGTGGCAGAAGATCCCTCCAAAGGTTCGGGCTTTCTACCGCGCTCACCGGCACGCCGAGTTTGGACGCTAGCCTCTCGGAGGAAACCACGCGCCACATCCAGAAGACGTCTTCGATCCGGCGGTCGGTGAGGCCGCGAGCTTTGAGAGCCTCGAGTGCCGTTGGTTCGTGTGCCAGTTGGACGAGCATCCCCGGGTGCTTTTGTGTTCCCTCCGCAAAGTGGCGCAAGAGAAGCTCCACGAGGGCCTCAAGATGCCCGGGGGCATAACCGTATTCCATGACGACCCAGAAGTTCCACAATTCTGTCGCGCGCGCGTAGGCAACGACTCGATTCGCGTCTAGCGCCACAAGGAAACGTTCGTCCGGGTTGCCCGCGTACCGCAGTTGGCCTTTCCAATACGCTGGACTTCGGATCGTGGTGCCTCGCAGCCGTCCGCTGTAGAGGTCGTAGATTTCGCCGACTGCTGACAAGTCTGCGTCTTCATACGCTCGAATCAGGTACCTCCCAGAGAGTTCCACAACAGCGCCGGGTGCGAAGAACGCGAGGTAGCGTAGGTGGCTTTGGTACCCGAGGCGAGCATAAAAAGCCAGGCGAACGGCAAACAGCAACGACACGTCGAAGCCGTGGTTCGGCAGTTGGGTGAGACCATACTCCAGCAGTCGTGATGCAATTCTGCGCCCACGGGCTGCGGCTGTAGTGAAAACGTTCCCTACGCCTGCGACGTCGAGCGAAGTACCGTCGAGGCGAAGCTCCTTGCGGAACACTTGAAATGTACTGAGGAGAGTTCCGTGCTCTTCGGCGACGAAACAAAGGTCCGGAGAGAACGTTGGATCATGGAGCAAGTAGCGAGCAAAAAAGTTGCGGTCGTTGTACCACTCGGCAAGTAAGTCGAGCACGGCGTCGCGTTCTTCCGCGGAGATTGTTCGCAGGGTTACGTCCGACACGCGGTCGTTGCTGCCACAGGTTCGGCAAGGTCGCAAGTTGGCGGGTCAGGCGCGTGGGAGATGGAACTTACCTGGACGCGCACGGATTCCGTTCGATCCCCAACACGCTGTCCCCATGCTCAAGACGAAACTGTATTCCGAGTCTCGGGTGGGTCAACGATGCAGCGCAAGATGCGCGCCCAACTGCCCAAGTGGATGCCCAAGGCGGCCATAACAGTAGCCGCAGTGACGAGGGCGACGCGGAGCCCGCCCTGGAAGTGGAATGCACCGGGTTGCAAGCACACGATTGCCAGAAGCGCTCCGGGAGCAAAATGCAGCCAGGCTGCCAAACGAAAGCGTTGTGCCAAAACTTCGGCGGAGAACTTCAAAGGAATCGACGCTCGGGCCACGACAGGAAGAGCCACCTTTTGAAGGTACCAGAGGGATACCGTGCAAAAGCCCGTCAACCCAGTGACCCAGGCGGCAATCGAACTTAGTCGCCCGGGGGCAAGCATTGAGGAGACCGCTGCCACCACCATGGTCATGAGAAGAACGCGCAGGTCGTTTAGCGCACGCCGTTTGATGATCGTGGCGAGTTGTGCCGAGTGGTCGGCTGTCGAGAGCGCAGCACTTCCCTCCGCCTCTAAGTGAGTGTGAGGCCGCCTTCGTGGCAGGGTGACCAGTGCTGGGCGACTGTCTGACCGCCCCTGGCGACAGATGGATTCAATGCTTTCCCACCACTCGGCCAGTGGGAGGTGCGAGCCTAGCAGGGGCAAAGTTCGGCTTGCCTGGATGGAGAGTTCTCTTGGTGCAGCAAACGCAACAATGTCCCGGGCGAACACTGTGCGGGCAGAGCCACTCGCACCATCCGAAGCCTCGGAGCACTCCTCCTTGGCTTGCACACCGACTGTGGGACGGGGGTCCTGGTCGAGTTTGGCTAACACGGCCTCGATGAACTCCACCTGTTCTGGTATGGCCTCGCTGGCCACAACGATCCAGTTGCCGGCGGCGTGAGCCAGAATTCGGTCGAGAAAGATTGCCCACGGCTCTTGAGGGTTGTGCCGTACGAGTTTGACCGGACCAAGCATCTTTGCTGCTTCGCTGGGCCCTTCAAGTACCTCGTCCACGGCAATGACCTCGATGGCACTCCCTCGCTTCTCGGACCAGGATTCGGCTACTGCGAGCAATCTGGCAAGAACATGAGCCGTCTTGCCTGTTCCGGGGAGCGAGCAAACGATGGTGACCCCGGCGACTGTGGTGGGTTGACCCTGGCGAGAGAAACTTTGTGTTTCCTTCACGGACTTTATTCTGCGTTATTGCCTGACCTTGGTCACGCCAAAAAATGCAGGGGCAAATCGATGATCGTGTTTTGCCTTTTTAGCGTCGCGAGACGCTCTTACGCCGGCGCGCTGACTGCCCCGCAGACTGCGGCTCCGGCCTCGACCGCCGCGCGGGCTTTAAGGACTGCCCGGTTTCCTTGGGGCAGTGCTTGGCAATCGCACGCATGATGTTCCAAGCGTAATAAATTTCGGGGCAAAGCAGCGGCTTGCCGCTGTTCAAAATCGCGCCGGCGATCTGCCGCTCGGGATCGGCCCAGCCAACGATGTTGGTGAATCCTAAGTGTCCGAATGCTTGGCGGGTATCCGGGCCGTACAAGCTGACGTAGTCCGCACCCAGCATAAAGCCGAGTGAGTATCGGAGCGGCAAACCAAAGCTCAAATCAATTTCCCAGTTGCTTTGTTCGAGGGTGGCACGCCGCACCGTGCGCCGATCGAAGATTCTCACTCCGTCCAGCTCGCCGCCATTTAAAAGGAGCTGAAAAAAGCGGCTAAGCTCTTCGGCCGTTGTGACGATGTTTCCTGCGGGAACGATCGCGCGGAGAAAGCGCGGGTCGTTGGAGATCTCGGTGGCCGTTCGGACGTCCGAACCGATAGCTTTGTGCAAAAGAGTGGACAGCGGTGGAAGTGGAGGAGGCCCGGTAAACGCATTGTGGGCGACCTTGCCGACATCCGCTTCGCGGACACCATAGTTCATCCAGCGAAATCCCAAGGGTTCGCGGATCGTATGGGTCAAGTAGGTACGAATGTCCGTTCCGGTAACACGGCGCACCACCTCGGCGAGAACGAACCCGCCTGTGATTGCATGGTAAGCGACCACACGGCCTGGCGGCCACACCGGCTTTAAGTCACAAAGAATCTCGACCACCTTCTCAGGATGTTCCAAGTTATCCAGGCTCATGGCTTCCGGAGGCAGAGTGGGGATTCCGGCACGGTGGGCGAGCACATGACGGATCGTAATCCACTCTTTCCCGTGGCGTGCAAACTCCGGGATGTACTCGCACACTGGGTCGTCAAGGTGGATTAGACGATGCTGATCGAGCAGGTGGACGACCATCGCCGTGACCGCTTTCGACGCCGAAAAAATTGTGAAAGGTGTAGAGACGGTACACAGGATCTTCGGGGCGTCGGGCGGGTCCTGCGGTGCGTTACCCCGCGCGTACCCGAGCGCTCGGTGCAAAAAAATGCGGCCACGCCGGCGCAAGCAAATTTGTAACGCCGGATGCACTCCAGTGGCGAAAAATGCCGTCACCGCTTTCCAGATCTCCTCGACCTGAGCAGCCGAAAGCCCAACCTCGCGGGGCGCGACTTCCTCCCCAATCTGGGTGACAGTGGCCAGGTTCTTGGGCAGCTGGCACCGTTGAACGAGGCTACTCATGACGAGCGTGGCAAATGAGTGGCGTGCTCGCTCTCTTGCCGAGTTTCTCCTGGCCTTGGTTCCAAGGCTGAGGGCGGAGCCCCTCCCTCCATCGGTTTTCCAGCCTCTTCTTTGTCCAGCGCATTACGGCTCTCCGGTTCATGGAACAGAAAGCGGCAAACCATGTCCGTGATGGCTTCTACCGTGGCATCCACGTTTTCCTCGGTGCCGCTTAGCATCACTCGCGAGGTCGTCCACTCCACTGCGGCATGCACTACGAACGCGGCGGTGGCGAAATCTCGCACACGCAGTTTTCCCTCACGAGCCAACGCCTCGAACAGTCGAACCATCGCTTGCTTGACCTGCTCTTCGATCAGCTCGACGGCTCGGCGAAATTCAGGGTCCTTGAAGTAACGTTCCCAAAGAATGCGCTGAAGACCAGGTTGAATCCGCCTGGTGTGGAAGAGAGCGTCGATCAGCGTTCGGACACTTTGCCGCAGGTCTCCACTCACCCACAATTGGGGGTCGAGACTTTGCACCACGTAATCGCTGATTTCCTTCGTTGTGCCCTCTAGTAATTCGAGCAAGATGGCGCGCTTGTCAGCGAAATATCCGTACAGCGTGCCCACTGCGATGCGTGCTTTGCGGGCAATGGCGGCGGTTGTGGTCTCGTCGTACCCCTTCGACTCGAAACATGCCACAGCCGCTTTCAAAATCTCTTCCCGGGTGCGCCGACTTCGTGCTTGCTGGGGGGTGCGAACTGTGGCGCGGCGGAGTCTTGGTTTCCGTGCCATGATTTGCCCAACCTAAGCCTGTTTCGCTAGAAGCGAAAGCGAGTTCAGATTCCTATTGACTCTAGATGCGGAAGCGCATAAGTTGCAGCTCGATTGCCACAGCGCAACGAAAAACGAGGAGGGAGACCATGGGCCTTGCCGCAGAAAAGGACACGATTCGCCCGCGAAGCGACGAAATGCCCAACGATACACTACTTGCTGCATACGACATCACATACGTCTGGAACTATGGCAGCGTCAAGGAAGGACTGCGGGACCTATACGAAAAGGCCAAACGAGAGCAATGGAACGGGACCACTCAGCTCAAGTGGGATACGCCGGTAGACCCAGAGGCTGAGATTATTCCGCAGGCGTACAATCCGCTGGAGGATTACGGGCCGTACAAAAAGCTGACGCCGCGGCAGGTAGCGCATTTACGGCACGCGCAGCTTGCGTGGCAGTTGTCGCAGTTTATGCACGGGGAGCAGGGAGCTTTAATTGTGGCCTCTGAGCTCGCCGGAGCGGCCCCATGGATGGATGCGAAGCTTTATGCTGCCACGCAAACGATGGACGAAGCGCGGCACGTCGAAGTCTTTAGTCGCTATCTCCAGGAAAAGCTGGAGTGGCAATGGCCGATCAATCCAAACCTCAAGCATTTACTCGACTTGATCATTTGTGATCGGCGCTGGGACATGAAGTACCTGGGGATGCAAATCCTCGTGGAGGGCCTAGCGATGGCGGCGTTTTCGAACATGTATCAGCTTGCGCGTGAGCCCCTTGTTAAAGAGCTCGTCCATTACGTCATGCGCGACGAATCGCGGCATGTTGCCTTTGGAGTGTTGTCTCTGAGAGGGTACTACGCGGACATGGCCGGAAACGAACTCCGAGATCGGGAAGACTTCGTGATCGAAGCTTGCCGCCTCATGCGGGATCGCCTGTTGGCCGAGGAAGTTTCTGAGTACATCGGCTTCAATAAAAATGAGGTGCGCGAAATCGTCTTGCAGTCGCCCGTTATGAAGATGTTCCGCGAGTCATTGTTTTCGCGCATTGTGCCGAACTTGAAGAAACTCGGGCTGCTCACGCCTTACGTGCGCAAGGCATTCGATGAGCTCGGGATTCTCCAGTTCGAGAACGTGGATCCCGAAGAGGCTGACCGCGCCATCGGTCTAGCCTGAGTGCTCCCTGCCTTCCCCGCAAGCGGGCCCGGTGGTCACAACAACCCCGGGCCCGCTTTTTTTCGATAGGGAAAGTACCCATTCGCAAGTCGTTGCAATGTGCGCTAGGCTGTTCTCTGTTTTTGTTTTAAGTTTTGATTTTCCAGTGAGGAGAGCGGACCTATGGCTACGGCGAAACCTTCTCGGTCGATGCAACGCACACGTACCGAAGCGCCGCACTTGAGCGAGGTGGCGCAAGCTCCACACCCGAGAGCGGGTGTCGAGATGACCAATGCAGATGCAATCGTACAGGTGCTTGCTGACGAGGGGGTGGACACCGTTTTCGGGTACAGCGGCGGAGCAATTTTGCCCACGTACGATGCGATTTTCCGTTACAACGAGGAACACCACGGGAACGAGATTCGGCTCGTGGTGCCGGCAACGGAGCAAGGTGCAGGATTTATGGCTGCGGGCTATGCCCGGTCCAGCGGTCGCGTCGGTGTTTTCATCGTCACCTCGGGTCCTGGAGCCACCAATTCCGTCACCCCAATTCGCGACTGCCAGGCGGATTCGGTCCCGGTGGTCTTGATTACGGGACAGGTGCCACGCGTGGCGATGGGTACCGATGCTTTCCAGGAAGCTCCTGTCTTCAACATCATGTCTGCATGCGCGAAGCATGTTTTCCTAGTTACGGACGAAACGAAAGTTGAAGCCACCATTCGCAGCGCATTTCGCATCGCGCGAAGTGGCAGACCGGGGCCGGTTGTGGTGGACATCCCCCGTGATGTCCAACTTGCGAAGTGTGTGTTCCGCGGCAGTGGCACGCTGCGTTTGCGAGGATACGACGAGCGCTTGGCTGCCTTGGATCGAGCCACACTTTCGCCTCGGGATGCCGAAGCGTTCTTTCGCTTGCTGGGCAGTTGCGAGCGGCCGCTCCTATACGTCGGCGGCGGGGTCATTCACGCAGATGCCGCGCCCGAACTCCGTGCGTTTGCGGAGCGCTTCGGAATCCCCGTGGTCACAACACTGATGGGCATCGGCGCCTACGATACCACTGCGGAGCTCTCGCTGCGCATGCTGGGAATGCACGGGACGGCTTACGCAAACTATGCTGTGGAGGACTGTGATTTTCTGTTCGCCATTGGTTCGCGGTTCGACGATCGCGTAGCCGGGAAAGTGAAGGAGTTCGCCCCGCATGCGAAAATTGCGCACTTGGACATCGACGCTTCGGAAATCGGCAAGGTCAAGGCCGTTGACTGGGCGCACGTGGCGGATGCCAAGCGGGGGCTGCAACAGTTGCTCGAGGCGGGGCGCGACTTCAAGAAGGATTTTAGTCGGTGGCGGGCCTACGTTCTGGAACTCAAGCGAAAGTACCCGCTGAATTGGAACCGGGAATCGCCACGCATCCAAGCGGAGTACGTCCTGTCCACGTTGAACGAAATCACGCGGGGGAACGCGATCGTTACCACCGGAGTGGGGCAACACCAGATGTGGGCGGCCCAGTACTTGGACTTCCATCGGCCTCGCACGTGGCTGACCTCGGGAAGCATGGGGACGATGGGTTTCGGGCTCCCGGCAGCTATTGGGGCACAACTGGCAAACCCCGGGGTTTTGGTGATCGACGTCGACGGGGACGGAAGCCTGCGCATGAATTTGGGTGAGCTGGAAACGCTCACGACGTACGACATTCCCGTGAAGGTTTTGCTGCTGAATAACTTGGGCGATGGCATGGTGCGCCAATGGCAAGACTTGTTCTATGCCAATCGCTACTCGGGTTCGGACAAGAGTCTTCACAAAAAGGACTTCGTGCGAGCGGCTGAGGCAGATGGGTTTTCCTTTGCCAAGCGGATTACTGAGATTGCCGAGGTTCGCCCTGCACTCGAGGAGTTTGTCCAGTATCCGGGCCCGGCCCTCCTGGAGGTCATGATCGACCCCAACGCGCATGTGTACCCCATGGTGGGTCCGGGGATGGGCTACAAGGACATGATCACCGGCAAATTTATTCCGAGCCGCGACAAGGGTCCGAAGACAACGGAAACTCCACCGGGCTATTTCTGACGCCGGCCGAGCAGGCTTGGCGGATCTAAGCTGACGCGCTACCCGGTGGGTTACGCCTGCGGCGTTCCCACAATTCGGCAACGATTCCACGATGTACTGCGCGCGTCAGCGCGTAGCGGCGAGCACTCAGAATGGCCATGGCGAGGAAGGTCAGAGGCCCGAGCCCGGCCAGCCATCGGATTGCATCCCGTGGGGTGTCACCCTCGTTTGTGTTGGGCTGAAACCCCAAGACATCGAGGATCGTGAGCACGAGAAATACTCCGCTGGCTCCGGCGAGTTTGCGTACGAAGGTGAACACCCCGTTGTAAAGCCCCTCTCGTCTATGACCGGTCAGCAGCTCGTCTTCATCAATCACCTCCCCGATCATGGACCACGGCATGACGTCCACCGCCGCATAACCGGCTCCGGCAACCACCATGAGAACGAAGACTAGCCAGCGGGGAGAATCCGGCTGTACGAACAAGAGAGCACATTGCACCAAGGCCCAGGTGCTAGCTCCTATGGTAAAAAGAGTCGTTTTCTCTGTCTTCCTTGCCACGGAGAGCCATACGGGCAATGCGCAAACGACGGCGAGTAAAAACAGCAGCATTCCTCGCTCGAAGTCGTAGGGCCGGCCGAGCCAGTGACCAAAGTACAGAATGAGCACCGTGCTGATCACGTCGATCGCCATGCGACTGAAAAGGAACAGCGCGAGAAGGCGGCGAAAGTTGCCGTGGCGGAGCACATCGACAAGACCTTGGAAGAAAGAGCCCGAGTCCCCCTGGTAACGCATTTCCGGACGCTCGAAGCTGACCAAATAGACCACTACCCATGGCAGAACGAAGAGGAGACCCAGGAGAACTCCTGCTGCCTGAAAGCCTTCGGGACCTCCACCGAAGAAGTTCGCCAAGGGCCGCACAGCGATTGCGGCAAAGACACCGAGAATTGCCCCAGCCGCTCGATACGTGTTCAGTGATGTACGATCGTCGTAAGTGAGGGACATCTCCGGTTGCAACGCCAAGTAGGGAATCGCCAGCACGGTCATGGCGGTTGTGAGCAAGCAGTAGACAGCCGTGTAGTAAGCGAAGCGGGATAGCTCGTGCTCGAAGGGGGCCGGCGTCCACAGCAGGGCAAAGGAAAGGCCAAAGGGCAGCGCTCCGAGCACAAAGTAGGGCCTACGGCGGCCCCAGCGCCAGGGCGTGCGGTCGGAAATGCGCCCCATGATGGGATCGGTCAAAGCGTCCAGGGCGCGACCAATCAGCGGTACCAGCCCTGCCAGTGCGGGGCGCAGGTTTGCCACATGGATCAGAAAATAGGCTGTGAACACGAACGCCAGGGCGTTGAGCGCAGCGTTGATGGTGAAATCACCGGTTGCGTATAGCGCCCGCTGAAAGGGCGAAAGTGTCCGGTGGTTCGGGATCCGCTCGCTCACGAATGGCGACTCCCTTTGTTGACCGTGGGTGAAATGAAAGATCGTTCGAGTCCACGCATGGAGAAATCGCTCTTTTGGCACCGCCCTGCTCTTTGTTCAAACAGGCATTCCGGGGGCCAGGGGTGGCAGGTTCACATCGTCGGGGGAGTGAAGCCGTGACCCTTGCGCACCTCGAGAGCAAAGGACGGGCACTTTTGTCGAGACGCGGAGTGCTGGTTCTCTTTACCGGGCTACGGGTTGCGAAAAAAATCCATGGGTGAAGATCACTGCGGGCCGTTGCCGCGAAACGCCGCCACGCTGGTTTTCGTGGGAGCCGGGCTTAACGGCAGGTACATGCTGCGCCGGAGGGATCTTCGCGCGTGCGCGGGGGCTACGCCTTCCACGTTGGTCACGACCCACTCATGGCACAGGCAACTCTCGGAGGGCTTCTGGGTGTAAGGGAGGGCCAGCGCCCTAGGCCCAGATCACACGCCTTGCGCTGATGGATTACTCAGTGAAGTGGCGTGTGGACTCGCCAGCTCCGAAGCCAAGCTTGGATCCGCTTTGACTGCTTGGCTTCGTGTTCACCGTGTTCACACAGTGAGTTGCCGGGAGCGGTGGCTCAGATCTCGGGCAAGACCCTCGAGAATATCGACCACCATGGTTTCAAGGTGCTCCCCCGTAACCGCGTTGATCTGCCGCAAGGCCGACGGGCTGGTAATGTTCACCTCGGTCAGAAATCCTCCGATGACATCGAGCCCTGCCAACCACAGGCGCTGCCGTTGGAGAAATTCCCCGACGACGGCAACGATCTCTCGCTCTCGCTCGCTCAGTGTCGTGGATTCCACGCGTGCGCCTTGATGAATGTTGGCCAAGCGGCCTGGTCCGGAGGGAACGCGGTTCACAGCGCCGACAAACTGACCGTTGGCCAAAAAAATCCGTTTGTCCCCACGCGCGACTTCCGGCAAATATCGTTGCACAATCACCGGCTCTCCGGGGTACGCAGCCAGTACCGCCTCGATGGCAGACGGGGCGCTCGCCACATCCACAATGCGAATGCCTCGGCCGCTACAGTCGGAAAGAGGTTTGACGACGGCTGTGCCCTCTTGCCGTACAAAGTGGAGAAGTTCCTCTGGGTCATGGCTGGCGATGGTCGGCGGACAGTATGCGGGAAAGCGGAGGGGCAGCAGCTTTTCATTCCATTGCAGCACGCTTGCGGGATCGTTCACAACCGCCACCTCGGCCGCCACGAAACCCAGAGCCTGTGCCACAAAACGGTAGTGAGCATCTACCGGTGGATCCTGCCGCATGAGGACAAGGGTGAAGTCCTTCACTGGTGCCGTGAGCTCCAGCCCGGCATGCGGCGCCCCGGACTCCGCCACATGAAGCTCCCACGCGCGCACGAACACGCCCGCGTGGTCCACCCGGAAAACAGCTTCGGTCGCAAACCAGGTTTCGTGCCCCCGCCGCCGAAACTCTTCCGCGAGCAAAAGCGACGTGTCCGTTTCGAGTTGAAGTTGCTCGAGCGGATCGAGCACAAAGAGCACGCGCATGGCACGACGCTTAACATCGAACATGGTCGATGCCAGCCCAAAACGCTGGCGGGCGCCTTCGAGTCCGACGGCAACTGCTCTTGGAGGCTGCAGGTGCACAAGCCCCGGCTGCGAAACTTAATCAGGGTTAGCGCCTGACCAAAGCTGCAGTCGTGGCGGTCGCGTTCGTTCGGTCTTGCAAAAACTGCAATTGGGCAGCGCGTCTACCCAGTGCCGTTGTTGTGCTTGAGCAAGGTTGGCAGGTGTGAGATAGGACTGCGGCGGTCCCAAAAACAGGTTTTGGGGAATGGCCAACGCAGGGCAGCCTGATCCACGTGACGTACCAAAACAGTAAGATAAACTAAGCAACATGGCATACCGACTTCGTGGAAAAGAGTTGGCCTTCGTGCGGGCTCAACGGGTGGCGAGGCTTGCAACCGTTAGTGAAGCAATGGAGCCGCATAACGTTCCGGTTTGTGCCGTAGCGATCGGTGGAAAGCTGTTTTTTGCCTCCGAGGCGGGCGCTCGCAAAGTGAAAAACATTCGCTCGAATCCCCGCGTGGCTTTGGTGTTCGATGAGTACCACGAGGACTGGACGAAACTCCGTGGCATCATGGTGGTGGGGAAGGCAACCATCATCGAAAAGGGTGCCACGTTCCACCGGGCGCGCTTGGCTCTTTATCGGAAGTACCGACAGTATCGGAAAATCGAGCCGATCGAGGAAGGGGAGTCGGTCATTGTTGCCGTCACCCCAGAGCGAACTTTTACGTGGGGGCTGTGAAATTTTTTCGGGAGGGATCAGTGGAGGCAATTGGCTGGCGGTTTTGGAGACAGTGTATCTGGGGTTTGGTTCTTTGGGTTGGTGCCGGGGCAGCCCAAGGCCAGAGCTGTGTTGGCGACTGCAACGGTGACGGTGAGGTCACCATCAATGAAATCATTCGGGGAGTCAACATTGCACTTGGGAATACGCCAGCGGCGGATTGTCCGGTGTTCGACCGTAACAGCGATGGGGAAGTAACTGTCGACGAAATTGTCCAGGCGGTGAACAATGCGCTAGCAGGTTGCCAGGTTACCCCCACCCCTACGCCAACTCCCTCGGCCGATGCGTGGTTCTTTCAAAATCCTGCGCCGAGTGGGGAGGATCTGTTTGCGCTGTCCTTTCCTGAGGCTGATCGGGGCTACGCAGTGGGTAGTTACGCCGAGGTGCTTCGGACGCTCGATGGAGGTCGCTCCTGGGAACCGTTGTTCATCGATGACTTCGTGAATCTTTACGGCGTTTTCTTTGTGAACTCGAGCCGCGGCTGGGCGGTCGGCGAAGCGGGCAAGATTTACGTCACGGTGGACGGTGGTACGAACTGGAACCCCCAAGGGAGCGGTGTCGAAGAGGATCTGAACGGAGTGGCTTTTACTGACGGAGCCCGCGGATGGGCCGTTGGCGCAGGTGGGGTCGTGTTGCGTACGGATAACGGAGGCGATTCTTGGTCGCGCCAGAACGTCGGCACGACGCGGGATCTGTTTGCCGTAACGTTCGTGGGAAGCCAAAACGGTTGGATCGTGGGCGATGCGGGGACGGTGCTTAGAACCCGAGACGGTGGCGCATCGTGGACCGCACAAGCGAGCAATACGGGGAGTGCCCTGTACGCGGTTGCCTTTTGGGACGCCAACCGTGGCCTTGCCGTCGGAGACAATGGCTCCATTTTGCGAACAGAGGACGGGGGTCAACAGTGGTTCGCGTCCGTAAGCCCCGTGGTTGTGCCCTTGTATGGGGTGGCTTGGGCTGATGCACAGACCGCCTGGATTGTTGGCGACCTTACGGATGAGTTTCAGGCACTCATTCTGAAGTCGACAGACGGCGGGCGGTCTTGGAGCCAGCAAACAAGCGCAAATACGAATCCGCTTTACGCCGTGCGTGCCACCAGCGGTTCGACTGCCCATGCTGTAGGTGGCGCCGGTACGTTGCTCGGAACCGAGGATGGGAGCCGGTGGGATCTTCGCAACCCCGCCCCGACAAACGACCTCTATGCTGTGGCCTTCCCCCCAGGGGAGGCTAACGTTGGCTTTGCGGTGGGAGACTGGGGCGCCATTGCCGTCACGGAGGACGGGGGTGACACTTGGTCAGCCAGGACCTCCGGGACAACGGCAGGCTTGTTTGCCGTAAGCACGGTGGACCCTCAACTCGTTTGGACAGCCGGAGGTGACGGAACCGTGCTGGCATCGAGAGATCGGGGCAACACCTGGATCGCGCAAAATACCGGGACAACGGCAACGTTTTTTGGAATCCGCTTCGTCACTGGGTCCGTCGGCTGGGTAGTCGGAACCGACGGAACGATTCGGGCGACGACCGACGGTGGCACGACCTGGGTTCCGCAAGTGAGTGGGACAACCGAAGACTTGAACGCGGTGACCTTCCTCGACGTGAATACCGGATGGATTGTGGGCGGTTCGGGCGTCATCCTGCACACGACTGACGGTGGCCGAAACTGGGTGCGACAAACCAGCGGGACTACGGAACACTTGTACAGTGTGGCTTGTGTCGATGCGAATACCTGCTGGGTTGTGGGAGGAGCAGTGGAGACAACAACCAGCCCACCGATTCAAGTATTGTTGAAGACAACCAACGGTGGTCTTAGCTGGGCGCCTCAACCCGTGTACTGTGGCGCGAACCCGAACGTTCCCGACAACTCCGGTTGTCCGGATCCGCTGTTTGGTGTGGCCGCACGTGATAGCCGTACCGCGTGGGCTGTGGGCGACTTGGGAACAATTCTCGCCACGCGCGACGGCACGCGATGGGAGCCGCAGGTAAGCCCGACCACGGACTTGCTCAATGGCGTTTTCTTTGCCGACGCCAACGTAGGCTGGGCAGTGGGCTTCCGGGGGACAATCCTGAAAACGATCACCGGTGGCCGCTAGCTCTTACTTTGCGCGTAGTCTTACCGCGGCTTTCACCGGCTTGGGTTGGTGAACGCTCTCGATGCGGCGTGTTTGGCTTGCAAAAGCAAGGGCCCGCAAGGCGGAAGCAAACGGGGGACGAAGCACGCCGTGCTCCGTGACAATTGCGGTCACGTACCTCTGCGGTGTCACGTCAAAAGCCGGGTTGAGCACTTGCACCCCGCGCGGTGCGATACGCTTTCCGGCCAGGTGCGTCACCTCTTCAGGGGAGCGCTGCTCGATGGGGATCTTTGCTCCGCTGGGGCAAGTGAAATCAACCGTCGAGATGGGTGCCGCAACGTAGAACGGGATCCCGTGGGTTTTGGCTAACACAGCGAGTGAGTACGTACCGATCTTATTTGCCACGTCGCCATTGGCGGCGATTCTGTCGGCACCGACAATCACACAGTCAACCTCGCCTCGCCGCATCAAGTCACCGGCCATGTTGTCCGTGATCAACGTCGGAGTGATGCCATCGTGCAAGAGTTCCCAGCACGTCAAGCGCGCACCTTGTAAAAAGGGTCGGGTCTCCGTAGCAAAAACCCGAACGGTTTTGCCGAGTTCCTTGGCTGCGCGAACGATTCCCAAAGCCGTGCCGTAGCCTGCAGTAGCCAGGGCGCCTGCATTGCAGTGGGTCAGGATACGGACTGGATTCGGAAGCAGCTCCGCCCCGTACGTGCCGAGCTTACGGTTCGCCTCGATATCCTCTTGGTGGATGGCCCGAGCCTCTTCCAGAAGCCGCGTTTTGATTTCGTCGAGAGGTCGATTCCGCACTGCAGCGTACACCCGTTGCATCCGCTCGATGGCCCAAAACAAATTGACCGCTGTTGGACGGCTTCCGGCGAAAGCTGCACAAATCCGTTGAAAGGCTGTATCGGCACCCCGGCGTACCGGCTGCATGCCAAGGGCGATCCCGTAAGCCGCGGTAACACCGATCGCTGGCGCACCCCGCACGACCATTTGGCGAATCGCCCGGGCTAGGGCTGGGTAACTACGGTAGACCCGGTACACCTCTCGCCACGGAAGCAGACGTTGGTCGAGCAGAACCACTGCACCGTCGTGCCATTCTACTGTGCGAATCATGGAAAACGATGTCGCGCGCAGGCAGCAAAAAGTCAAAGGCGGGTTTTCGAAAGCCCCGAGGTTGCCGGTAATGCGACCTCCCGAAGCGCCTCACGGAGCTTTTGCTGCAAACTTGCGGGAACCCGCGCGACGGGTTGCACCTTACAAAGTGCCAGCAGTTGCCGCAGTGTCTCGCACGAACCACGGCAATAGTCACAGCGATCGAGGTGGCGCTCCATGCGTTCGCAAACTCGGGGTGACAAGTCTCCCTCCAAATGCCGAGAGAGCAACAACGCCACATCAGGGCAGCCTGGTGGTCGCGGTGTGGCAGCGTGCGTTGTATCCAACAGCGGGGCCAAAGCGTTGCGGATCGCTAGGCGGGCGCGGTGAAGGCGGGTTTTGACCGTGGCCACACGCAAGCCCAAAACCTTTGCCGTATCTTCCGTCGAAAGCCCCTCTACGTCGCGCAGCAGGAACACTTCCCGGAAGTGGTTTGGAAGCGCAGCAATTGCCTGGTTGAGTGCTGCGACCAACTCGCGGCGCCTCAGGTGTTCGTCTGGGCCACCGCTACTATCCGGCAAGTTTTGAAATCGTTCCGGGTTTTGCTGCAAAGATTCCTCGTGCGCCGGTGCAAATTTGCTCCGCCGTCTCTTCTTGACGCAGAAGCTGCGGGCGATTTGGTAGAGCCAGCTCGCGAAGGCGCCCTCGCCACGGAAATCACCGATTGCCCTTGCTGCGGCCACTAACGTGTCTTGGGCGACGTCTTCGGCATCGGCCGCGTGGCCACACATGCGCATGCCGTACCCGTAAATCTTGTCCTGATAACGCAACAATAACGTTTCCAGGGCATTGCGGTCACCCGAGCGTGCCAGCTCGAGCAGTCGTTGCTCCTCCGCTTCCGTGTTGGGGTGTGCGTCGGGTGCCGCCATCTTCTTGCGCCCCAGTTTAGCGTTGCCAGGATACGTCGAGATCCGGGTTTTCGACCGTGGCTTGTGTTTCCTCCCAGGCACGCGCAGCCATCGTGCCCCGCAACCATGCTTCAAAATGCGCGAGCGCGATTGCCTTGGCAAGGTCGAGTTGACGCCGAGGACTCATCGAGGGTGGATTTCGGCTGCCGTGAGGGCAAGGTAATGGGCAGTGCCCAAGCACAATCCCCGCTGCAGCCCCTCCGAGCCGCTCGACGAAACTCGGAGCTGCGGGATCGTTCGCAAGAGCAGAACCAAGTGCGGCACAGCCCAAGTCGTCGGCATTGGTCATCTGGCCGAAGAGAATGTCGGCGCCATCGGTAAACGCAGTATGGTTGCCGAGTTTGAGCGTAAACAGGTACTTTGGAGGTTGTGCCTGACTGAACGCAAAAAGGGCATTGGCTTCGTAGGGCACGATGGCATCCAAGTCTCCGTGAACGATGGCCACGGGCACTCGGGCGGTTGCGTAAAAGCTCCTCCCGAAAAAACACGCAGGCGGAGCAAAGGCTACGGCAGCTCGCACCCGAGGGTCACGCAATGTTGGGTGGAACGTGGCCAGAAGCGTTGTGGCGCCACCTAGAGAGAGTCCAGTGAGACCGATCCGGTTTCGGTCCAGTACACCCGCGAAGGGGCCGAACGCCGGCTCAGAAGCTTCCAACAAAGTGTCAAGAAGAAAGCGTACGTCTCCGGGTTGGTTCGCGAGATCACCCAGCGTGGCACCACCCGGCGCGTTAAATGAACTCAGGGGGAAATCTACCGCCGCCACGACGTAGCCATGTGATGCCAGATGGCGGCCGATGTACGTTCCGCCGCGGCGGTTTCCCAGGAACCCGTGGCTGTAGACCACGACGGGAGCGGGTGCCGCCCGCAAGGCAAACGGTACGTTGCGTCGCTCTAACGGCTCGCCGTCGCTCGATACCTCTGCAGGATACCACACTGAAGCCGGTAGCACGCGGCTGCTGGATCCGGGGAAACTGCGATTGGCCATGGTCGGACGGCTCGTGTCTTCGAGAACCGTCTCGAGATACCCGACTCCGTAGGGTCCCCTTTCGAGGAGCACTTCCGTGGAGATCGGGGAAACCGTAACCTCCCGGGGCTCCTGGTCCGAGCCACAGGCGGAGAAAACAGTGGCGCTGACGAACAGCACGATCCCAAAGGGCTGCCGGAGAAAACGCTTTGTTTGCATGTGCGGCTGATACCGGAGGTGTGGCACGAGGGTCAATGCGAGGGGACCTCTTGCACCGCCGAGATTTTTGGGGCAAAAAGCCATTGGCGAAAAAATGGCGAAGAGAAAGCTTCCTGGGCGGGGTGCTACCCTAAACCCGCCAAACCGATACGAGCGGGTGGAAGTTGCGTGGGAGCCCGACGAGTGGGAAGAGGAGTCTGCCGAGCCTACCCAGTACTTTCGCGACAATAGCCGTACAGTGCTTGCGGAAAACTCCAGCCCAGACGTTCCTTTCCGTTTTAGCTTGAATCCGTACCGAGGCTGTGAACACGGTTGCGTTTACTGTTACGCGCGGCCAACGCACGAATACTTGGGCTTCAGTGCTGGGCTCGACTTCGAGCGGTGGATCCTCGTTAAAGAAAACGCTCCGGAGCTACTGCGGGCGGCCTTCGCATCTCCGCAGTGGCAGCCGGAGCCGGTTGCCTTGTCCGGCAACACGGATTGCTACCAGCCGATCGAGCGCCATCTCGGGCTCACCCGCCGGTGTCTCGAGGTGTTCCGAGAATTCCGGAACCCCGTGGTGGTGGTGACAAAAAGTGCACTCGTGTTGCGAGACATCGATCTCCTTCAGGAGCTGTCACAGGACAACCTAGTCCGTGTCGGCATCTCCATTACGACGCTCGATGCCTCCCTCGCACGCTTGCTCGAGCCCCGTGCCGCACAGCCGGAGCGACGCTTGCACGCGCTTTCCACTCTGGCATCTGCTGGGGTGCGGACGATGGTCATGGTGGCTCCGATCATCCCCGGTTTGAACGACGAAGAAATTCCCCAGATTCTGGCGGCTGCGCGTGAGGCCGGGGCGATGGCGGCAAGCTACGTGCTGCTCCGTTTGCCCCGACCGGTAGATGACCTGTTTGCCGACTGGTTGCGCCAGCACCTTCCCAATCGGTTTCACCGCGTGCTGGGGCGCGTGCGCCAGTGCCGCGAGGGAAAGCTTTACCGCTCGGAGTTCGGCACGAGAAAGACGGGAACCGGGCCGTACGCGGAGCAAATTCGCCAGTTGTTTGCGGTGGCATCGCGCCGCTTTGGACTCGACCGCCCGTTGCCCGAACTGAACACGCAACTCTTCCGGCGTCCCGCCCCACGCTCACGTCAGTTGAGTTTCTTGTAAGCTGGGGGCCACCAGAGGATTGGCCTGTCCGCGGAACAGAGGAATGACACTTGTCGGAGTTTTTGACCGCGGCATGCACCGACCTAGCCAAGCACGTTGTTGATGATTTGGTGGAAAACTCCAGGTTAGCCGAACAGGCCGTTTTCGGGCCTTTACCGCACGCGACGCATGACCTAGCCAGGCCGTCAGGAGTGCGCCCCTCGAAGCGTCGGGACGTAGTATTGGCCGCGGACCGAAAGGATGCGGGGGAATGCGGTTGGGGTTCTGCGCTGGGCGGGGCCTGACCAGGGCTACTGCTCGAGCGCGTGCTTGCTCTCCTGGAACGATGGGAGAAATCCTCGTCTCCCACGTCAGCACCTTGTGGATCATGGGTGGCGCATTTCCGATGACCTGAGGTCATGAGGCCTCGAGCGGTGTCGGCAGTTTTGCTCGGGAAAATCTGGTTCGGGTCAGCGGCTGGCCTGGCCCGTGGTCACGAAGAGTTCTCCCCGCGGAGGACGGATCGCTCCGTTGCTGCGCCAGCTCTTGCTTCTCGAGATGAGGGAACCCGGCCCAGCGTGTGTGGAGCTTTGCTACCAGGGCGCCGTTCTCTTGGTTGAGGATGCAGTCTTTGAGCTTGGGTGCCGGTCGACGGCGTGCGCAGCGCGCTCGCGCGGCGGCGTGAGGCATTTGGGTGACAAGCAGCTCCCAGGTCGCAGCGTAGGAGGTCAAGGAAGCGGTGAAGCGGGTTGGGGCGAACGCGCGGACAATGACTTCTTGGGCAGCGCTCGAAGTGGCGAGGTGGTGTAAGTGCTCGCTAGTGACTTGGCGTCGCAACCGCTGGCAGATGGTCCAGCGGCTAAGGCACGGCGGCACGTATGCTTGCGCGGGGGCAGGTCGAGTGGGCAAAGTGCCGCGTACGCTACCGGTTTCGTGGGGCGTTGTTGCACGTGGGTGGAGTCGCCGTGCCTCTTTGCAACGCCGGTGGTTGCGCGATGGCGGCGGGTACTGTGCACAGGTGAACCGCCTGCCCGTGGGGATCCGCTGCATCAATCCGGGAGCGAACCCTTCGAGGCCACCTGGGCTCCGAAAAGAAGATGAGCCCGCCAGAAGAGGACAGTTGCCCGTCGTTGGCGGTGTCAAGCGTCCTCGGGCTGCACGGAAAAATTTCTGCGGTCGAGTAACTCTAGAACATGGCCGCTGTCGATTAGATGCTCGCAAAACACGTCCGGCCCACACCGACCGCACGGTGCAGCCGCGTACGCGATCGCCAAGCAATTTCCGAGGGGCCGCCAGTGCTCTGGGGTGCTGTAGGGGCCCATGACGACCACCCCGCGAGTGCCGAGGATTGCGGCTAAGTGGCTGACCCCTGAGTCGTTGCCAACGTAGCAGGAGGCCGACCGTAAAACGGCGGCCACCTCCGGCAGTGGGCGACCGACCAACTCGACATCGCCGGAAAGGACCCGCACTCCGCGTTCGACCTCCGCAGGGCCAAGCAGTACGACCACGTGCCCTCCTGTGGAGCGCTTCCATCGTGCCACGAGAGATGAGAACCCTTGCCAGTTCTTTCGCGTAGCCCCGCTCCCTGGATGCACGGCTAACAGAGGGGTGCGATCAGCTTGCAACCTTTCCATGAGAGGAGACCGATGGGCGCGCAAGTACGGAACGATCTCTGCGGGTTTTGCGGGGCTGATTCCCGCACAACGGGCGTAATATTCCGCGGCGTGTTCTTTCGGCCGGAACGCGCGAAAGGGGAAGACTGCTGGTTCGCGCCCGATGAGCTTTGCCAAGTTGGTGCTGAAGTGCTCTACGGTATGGCCAGTCCACGAATAAACCTGCTCGACACCGTCCAAAGGTTCCCGCCAGTGCGAGGCGTGGAAGCTCTCGCTGAACAGGGCAATGACCGCAGGGTGATCCAGAGGCCAGCATCGAATCCGCGGATGGTCTACGAGTGCGGTCCACTCGCTGCGGGCAACAAGCAGGATTCGTCCGTGCCGATTGGCGAGGCCAAAGAGGGTGGGCAAAAATAGAAGGAAGTCGCCCAAAGCACCGGGAAACAGCACAAGAGCGCGACTGTTCGATTGACTCACCGACACTCCCTCTATAGGTTCTGACCAGTTGCTCACCAATTCTATGGAAACCGCTCCAGCACGGACAGTGCTCGATTTGATTGGCCGCACTCCTGTAGTGAAGTTGCGCAGGGTTGCTGAGCCTGGAGGTGCCGAAATTTGGGGTAAACTGGAAGCGATGAACCCCGGAGGCAGCGTGAAAGACCGGATCTGCCTTGCCATGGTCGAAGCTGCCGAACGCACAGGTGAGCTGCAACCAGGTGGTACGATTGTGGAGCCAACGAGTGGCAACACGGGCATTGGTCTTGCCATGGTGGCGGCCGTGAAAGGGTACCGCTGCGTGTTGACCATGCCGGATACGATGAGCGAAGAGCGTCGGAGTTTGCTCACGGCATTCGGCGCACACTTGGAGTTAACCCCGGATACCAAGGGGATGCACGCCGCAGTGGAGCGGGCTCAGGAGATTGCCCGCTCAAACCGGGGTTACTTTATGCCGCAGCAGTTTCGCAACCCGGCAAATCCGGCTGCTCACCGGTCCACTACGGCAAAGGAATTGCTCGAGGCATTCGAGCGCATCGACGCCTTCGTTGCCGGCGTGGGAACAGGGGGCACCATTACCGGTGTTGGCCAAGTGTTACGGGAGCACATGCCGGGAATCAAAATTTACGCGGTCGAGCCAGAGGCGTCACCGGTGTTATCGGGCGGCGAGCCAGGATACCACGGGATTCAAGGTATTGGCGCCGGTTTCATCCCGGAAATCCTCGATACGAGCGTGTACGATGCGGTGTTGCAGATTTCGGATGCAGATGCAGCCCACTACACTCGCCGCCTGGCACGCGAGGAAGGTTTGCTCGTTGGGATCTCGTCGGGTGCCAATGTGTGTGCCGCCGTGCGCGTGGCCAGGGAGCTTGGTCCTGGGAAAATCGTTGTCACCGTTCTCTGTGATACTGGGCAGCGTTATCTGAGCACGGACGTGTTCACACCGCAGGAGTCCACATGAGCGACTTGGAAGCGAAGTTTCGATTGCTGCAGGACGTGGTCGGGAGTTATGGCCGAGTGCTCGTGGCCTTCTCGGGTGGGGTAGATTCATCCTTTGTGTTGCGGGTGGCGCGCGATGTGCTCGGTCCGGACGTCGTTGCCCTCACTGTACGCTCACCCGCAGTGCCCGACTACGATTACCAAGCGGCGCTGCGTTTGACCCAGTCGCTGGGGGTTGAGCACATTATCGTAGAAGCGGATGAAACGACGATCCCAGAATACGCCGCCAACCCAGTGAACCGCTGCTATTTTTGCAAGCGTCACTTGTTCGAGTTATGCGCAACGGAGGCTAGGCGCCGCGACATTCAGGTGATCGCTGACGGTGCCAATGTCGACGACTTGGGCGACTACCGCCCCGGGCTCGAGGCTGCGGCCGAACGCGCCGTGAGACACCCGCTAATTGAGGCGGGTTTGCGCAAGGGCGACATCCGGGAGCTGAGCCGCCGTCTCGGACTGGAAAGTTGGGACAAACCAGCGAGCCCATGCCTCTCCTCTCGCTTTCCTTATGGTACGAGGATCACCCACGAGGCTTTGGCGCGTGTTGCGAAGGCTGAAGGGCTGTTGCACTGGCTCGGGTTTCGAGAGTGCCGGGTGCGCTACCATGAGCAGCTTGCTCGAATCGAGGTGGCTCCTGCTGAGTTGCCGCGGTTACTGGATCCCGAGGTGCGTTCTCGCGTGATTGCGGAGCTCCGCTCCCTGGGCTTCTTGTACGTAACCGTCGATTTGCAAGGGTTCCGCAGCGGGAGCTTGAATGAAAGCCTCACGACGAAGCATGGCAGGTAGAGAGTACGTGGCGGGCCCTGCGCCGCGCCGGTAACCACGGAGAACTTACAACCACCGGGCGAATGCTTGGTAAACCGCTTGTTTCGCGTCGGTCGTTAAAAGGTCGCCGTGACTGACCACGACGGCATCGAAGTCCCAAGCAAGGATATGCCGGATCGACTGGGCGAACGCTTGCCGATCCCGGATCAGCATGCGGAGAAGGCGGTGCGGCCCGAAGCGACCCATTGCGCCGTTGAGTCGAAGGAACAGTTTCGCCCTCCAGTCGACCGAAGGGTTCAAAGGAAAATTGAAAGCGAGGTCAGTTAAAATCAGCGTTTTCGAAGGCACATGGAAAAACACGACCTCCTCGAGCAGAGGGATGCCACGGACGTGACACTGCTGGATGTGTGCCGACCACAACGTTGGCGCCTCGTCTCCGAGGGTGTGGTCGAAAGGAATATCCCTGCGCTTTTGCCTGAGCCCGGGCGCCGCCCAGTACTGGGCGGCGGGGAAGACGGCGTGAAATCGCCGCACGAAAAAGTGATGCGTCTTGTTCGGGGCCACAACGGCAACGACAGGGCCGAGCTCGTTTAATGCATTGCGCGTAGCCTCGTCTGGCAGCACTGGCGAGTGAACGAACAGTCCCTGGGTGGGCAAACGGATCACGGTCATCCGTGCACCAATGTCGCCAACGGCCAGCGACAGACGGCGATCGGCGATCCAGATGTCTGGCCCGATGGATCGAAGAGCCGGCGTCGAACCGTAGGTCATGACTCACCAAGTATCAAAGGACCACCGAGGGCAGTGGCGCTTTAGTCCTCTGCTCTCCACCGCGAGATGGGCGCCCGCCCCCCGCCGTGCGATGTTACTCCGCTCAGACTGGCGATTTTGCACCGCTTTTTGGGAGGGTGCGTTCAAATCTCTTTAGGCGGCAATATCTGCTTCGGTCGTTGCTTCCTAGGCACTGGTGGCCCTTTTGTGGGCAACGTACCACTCCGCCCAGTCCCAATCCTCCGGGGTCGTAAGCTTCCGGTTCCACTCTTCCCCCTGCACGACGTGCACTTGGTAGCCGCACTGTTCCAAGGCTCCCGCCTCGTCTGTAAATTGCCGCTTTGCCAATGCTGCTTCGCGCAGGGCGTGCCGGAGCCAATCCGCCCGAGCAGCTTGCGGCGTTTGCGCGAGCCACGTTCGGTTTCGGTTCACGGTGCCCGTCACCATCCCGCCCTCGACCAGCTTCACCGTATCTCTCGCGGGTATGGCAGCGATGGCTGCCCCCCCAAGCTGAGCGGCGGCAATGCACGACTCGAAAAGTTTCGCTGAAGCAAATGGCCGCGCTGCATCGTGCACGACCACCAAGGACACTTCCAGTGGCAGTGACGCCACTGCGTTGTTCACGGAGTCTTGTCGCTCTTCCCCGCCAGGTACGACGTGAATGGGAAGGGCGAATTTCCCTCTCCTGCGGAGGGCCGTTACGACTTCTTCTCTTGCCACCTCGGGTACCACTAGCCACACCCCACCCACGTGGGGCACTCGCTGTAGTGTGTCGAGCGTGTACTCGTACAAAGGAAGCCCGGCGAGCAACCGTAACGCTTTCGGCCCACCTGACCCGAGACGCCGCCCCTGGCCGGCAGCCGCCACAATGACAGCGATCATGTCTGTCGAACACCTATGGCCCGGGGGGCGGGCTGTTTCGGAGCAACAATGTAGAAATCGCCTAACGCCTCAGGCTACTGGGAGAAAATTTCTTCTAACTCCGCCTTGATCTTTTCTTCCGGGTGCGACTTGGCAATCGACAGTTCCTTGACCAGCAAGTTGCGGGCTAGGTCCAGCATTTTTCGCTCGCCGAAGGAGAGTTCTTTATCCGACTTGAGGACGCTGAGGTCACGCAAGACTGCCGCAATCTCCAGCACAGAACCTGTTTTGATCTTCTCTGTGTACTCCCGGTAGCGCCGATTCCAAGTCTGTTGATCCACGGGCTTTTTCTTTTTTCGGTCCCGCAAGATCTGGTACACCTTGTTGACCATGTCCCTACCGATCACCCGCCGCAGGCCCACAGCCTCCACATTGTCCGTGGGAATCATGATGGTCATGTCATTGTCCAGAATGCGGAGCATGTAAAACGTCCGCTCTTTACCTTGAATGACCTTTGTCTGGATGCTTTGGATGATTCCCACTCCGTGAGCCGGGTAAACCACTTTTTCGCCA
>FMSI01000061.1_pt1 | contig 39583 bp, 34 predicted proteins | sample 1504471 | NCBI WGS metagenome assembly FMSI01 (sample SAMEA4475357, study PRJEB15587) | soil metagenome | biome: Soil; feature: Field | place: India | collected 2015-03-11 | depth 0 m
TTTTTTTCTATCTGAAAATTTGACCCCATTGGTAAATTTATAACAATTAGCAGATAAGATATTATCTGACTGGGAAAGTGGATGTGTTTTTGTTGACATTAAAGATTTATGAGTTATTTTATTTCTCTTACAATTAATGGCAGATTTTATTGTTCAGCAATTTTCACAGGAGGAAAAATGGATAGAAAAGTAGCGATTATAGGAATTGGTGCCACCCAATTCCGTTCTCTTACGTCGGATGTTTCTTATAAGGAATTGATGTTTGAGGCAGCAGTAAAGGCATATGAAGATGCGGGGATAAACCCGCGCCGGGATGTTGACACATTTGTTACCTGTGCTGAAGACTATATTGAAGGAACGAGCATATTTGACGAGTACGTCCCGGACCAGCTTGGTGCGGCACTTAAACCGATGCACACCATTACCGGCGATGGTCTGCATGGATTAGCGGCGGCATGGCTACAGATAGCGACCGGTCAATTTGATGTGGCGGTGGTTGAGGCACACGCCAAATCGTCAAATATTTTAACTCCGGATGGAATTGCCGCCTGCGCTCAGGATCCGGTGTTCAATCGGCCATTGAGATTTAACACCAATTTTATTGCCGGGTTGGAGATGAATCGTTTTCTTTATCGTTACGGCTTAACTCCCGCTCACTGTTTTGAAGTTGTGAAGAAGAATCGGGCTAACGCTTTAGCCAATCCGATTGCTGGGAGGGCGGTGAAACTGACAAAAGAGGATTTTGAACATTGTCCCTTTGTTGCTGCGCCGCTTACCGAACTGGATATCGCTCCGCCGGTGGACGGGGCGGTGGTGATTGTACTGGCTTCTGAGAAACGGGTTCGTGAATTTACCGCAAAACCCGTGTGGTTGAGAGGAATGGGGTGGTGTAATGGTTCAGCCAGTCTGGAATCCCGGGACTGGGATAACTTAGATTATGTTACTAAAGCGGCTGAGATGGCATACCGGACTGCCGGGATAGAAAATCCGAGCGAAGAGATAGATTTTGCCGAGGTGGATGACACCTACTCTTATAAAGAGTTACAGCATCTTTTATCATTGCGGTTGGTTGGGGCTGGGGAACTTGCTCACTGGGTAGAGTCGGGCAAAACTTCTATTGCCGGTCCATTGCCGGTTAATTCTTCGGGGGGCGCACTGGGAATGGGATACCTTTACGAGGGAACCGGTCTTGCTCGGTTATATTGGGCGGTGCAGCAGTTACGGGGAACTGCCGGCAAGAATCAACTAGGTGAAGTTAAGACCGGGCTGGTTCAATCTTGGCGAGGGTTGCCCACCGCCAGTACTGCGGTGGCAATTTTAAGTGTTTAAGGAGGAACGATGGGAAGAAGAGTGGCAATCGTTGGTGCGGGGATGACCAAATTTGTCCGCCGAGCACAGGAGACCGGTAAAGAACTGGCGTTTCATGCGACGAAGATGGCACTGGACAGCTGCGGTATGAAACTACCTCAGATTGACGGTGTGGTGCTGGGAAGCGCTCCGGATACATTTGATGGTGTCCACATGAAGGGGGAGTACCTTTCTGATGGTGCTGGTGCCTGGGGTAAACCCTATATGCGTTGTTATGTTGGTGGTGGCACTGGAGTTTTTTCAGTGGCGCACGGTTGGTATCATGTGGCTTCAGGTGTATTTGATACCTGCTTAGTAGTTTGCGAAGAGAAGATGTCCTCTTTTCAGCCGCATGCCCAGGGGGCTTTTCTCACTATCTTTGACCATACTACGGAACGGCCATTGAAGCCAAATCTCCTCTGGATATTCGCCCTGGAGATGAACCGTTATATGACTACATACGGGCTGCGAAAAGAAGATATTGCCCTGGTAGCGGTAAAGAACAAAAATAACGCGCTTGACCACCCGGCTGCCCAACTCGGAGGGAGAGTCACAGTGGAGGATATTCTTAACTCCGAAGTTCTGGCGTGGCCCGTTCAGCGGCTTGATGTCAGTCCGGTGTCCGATGGTGCTGTGGCGGTAGTTCTTGCCGAGGAGAGTATCGCCCGCAGGATAACCGATAAACCGGTGTGGATTGAGGGGGTGGGCTGGTCGCTGGATACCGCCTACTGGACAGATCGGGATCTGTGTTATCCCCGTTATGTAGAAGAGGCGGCGAGAATGGCTTATAAAATGGCGGGCATTACCGACCCCCGTCACCAAATTCATGTTGCCGAACCCTATGATCCGTTTGATTATAAGGAACTCCATCATATGGAGGGATTGTTGCTCTGCGGGAGAGGAGAGGCTCCGCAGTTAACGGTTGACGGGGTAACTCAACGAGATGGTGAACTCCCTGTCTGCCCTTCCGGTGGGTTATTGGGAGTTGGTAATCCTATTGCGGCGGCAGGTTTAATGAAGGTGGCAGAGCTTTTCTGGCAATTACGGGGTGAGGCGGGGAAAAGACAGATTGCCCGGAAGGCAAGGCGAGGAGTAGCCCAGGCCTGGGGTGATCTGATGCAGGTCGGAACAGTGGTTGTTTTGGGAGTATAGGAGGTCTGATGGCAATTATTAAACAAGTTAAAGATAAAACGCTTGAGCTCCCTGGAACTGGTTTAAGTGATGCAGCTTTTAAAGAAGGCAGAGTTATTACCACTCGCTGGGTGGCTGATGCTCGTTATGCTTGGGATGCCGGGGTGGCAATCGGCCGGTATCTTGCCGGACTCAAACAGGGAATAATTTTTGGCGTTTCCTGTCATAAGTGTGGTCGGATTATGGTTCCGCCCCGTATTTTCTGTGAGTGGTGCTTTCGCAACATAGATGAATGGGTTGAACTTAAAGATACCGGAACGGTTAATACCTTTTCGCTTTGCTATGTTACTTGGGATGTGAAGCGCGTCAAAGAACCACAGATTCCAGCGGTCATTGAAATTGATGGGGCGTCACCAGGAATGGGAATAATGCATCTCCTCGGTGGGGTTGAACCCAAGGCGATCCGGATAGGAATGAGGGTGAAGGCAGTGTGGAAGCCTCCCGAGGAGAGAGAGGGGGCAATTACCGATATTCGCTACTGGAAACCACTGGAGGAGGTATAAAATGGCATTGAAGCAACGAGTGGAACAGTTCAATCAGACAAAAGTCTGGTTCGGTGAATTACCCGTGGAAAGTCTTTACACCGCGGGAATTGCCGGGGAACGATTTTTTAGAACCTTGAAAGAGAGAGGAGAAATTACTGGAACCAGGTGTAAGCGATGCGGGATAGTTTATGTCCCAGGGCGCGTTTTTTGTGAGCGGTGTTTTGATGCGCTTGATGAATGGGTAAAGGTAGGTCCCGCCGGAACACTGGAATCGTGGACAGTTCTTTATCTGGGGTTAGATGGAAAACGGCTACAACAACCCGAGATTATCGGAATGGTAAAACTTGATGGGGCTAGTACAGTAATTGTTCATCGTCTGAGCAACGTAGTTCCCGAAAAACTTCATTTTGGGATAAGGGTTACCGCGATTATTGAACCAGAAGAGAAAAGAAAGGGAGCGATCACCGATATTCGGTATTTTCAACCTGTATAAAATGGCAGCAATCGGTGCTAAGGCGTCGTTAGTATTCGAACTGGAAAAGGGAAAGGTATACTAGGACTTTACAACAAAGGAGTTATAGATGTTAGATATGTTTAAAATTGTGTGCTTGTTAGGTATCGGGATTGCCGTTATTGGTTGTGGTTCTAAATCCCCACAAACAGCAATCAAATCGGAAGACTTTGTCGCTAGTGTAGAAACTTTAGGGGCAATGACGGTAGCTATTCTCAACCGGACTGGCCCTTACTCAGAGGTTGGGGGCGCGATAAAAGAGTTGGAGGATTGGTTAAAGGCAAATAACCTGTCTCCTTCGGGAGTTCCTTTTGCATTCTACTATGCGGAAGATTCAACCTCCGTTTCTTCCGGGAGTGCGTCCTGGGCGGTATGTATTCCCATTTCTGGTGAAGCTCCTGTGGTAGAGAAGTCCGATGTCGTGATAAAAAAACTTGAACCGATGGAAGTAGCGGTGGCAATTCACAACGGCGGATTTGACAAAATTGGTTTGACCTATGAAAAGTTAGAAAATTGGATTGATAACCAGGGGTTAGAAGTGGTCGGTCCATCGTTGGAGTTTTTTATTTCTGACAGCACCACCCCGGTGGATTCCATGAGAGTGAAAATCGGGTTTGTGGTGGCACCTGTGTCCGAGGAGATAGAAGAAGACATTGAATTAGAGGATGAGGAAAACAGCCCCACGGATGAAAGTGGTTGATGTTAAATCATCGCTTGGTTCAGGCGTAAGTGACTATGGTAACAGATAATTTAGATATCATCGGGCAGATTAAATCAGCTGAGACCAAAGCAAAAGAATTGGTCGCCATTGCTGAAGAGGAGAGCCGTCGGGCGGTGGCGGAGGCAGAAGCGGCCGTCACAAAAAGACTGAGTCAGCTTAAACAACAACTTGACGAGGAGTTTGAGTCGGCGTTAAGAAATGCCGAGCTAGAGGCGAAAAGACTGTTGGAAGAGAGTGTCGCCGATGGGCAACGTCAGGCCGCTGCTATGGTTAACAGCATTCCAGAAGAAAAAATGCGCCAGGCGATAGCACTGCTGGTAGAAAAAATAAAAGTACGATGGCAATAGAAAAGGTTAGTAAAGTAGCGGTTGCTGTTCATCGCGACCAAAAAGACGATTTTCTGCCGCGGCTGCAACATCTGGGGATACTGCATATTGTTAAAACGGTGGAAACCGATGGTGCCACTGGTGGACGAGAAGGAGATAAAACCCTCAATCAGTTGTTGACGACAATTGAATCTCTGGCAGCGTTTGCCGGGAAAACGGGAACCCGACGGGTAGTTGTTAGCCGTGCTGAATACGAAGAGGTAGCCCAGAATTATGATCCAACACAGCACTTAAAGCAGATTGAATTGCTGGTGACAAAGAAAAATGAACTGGAAAATCAAGCACGGCTTATTGCCGAAGAAATTAATCGGTTAAGACCCTGGGTCCGGTTTCCTTATTCTTCTCAGGAACTAAAGGCACTGGCTAAAGTAAAAGTTATTCTGGGAAGGTTGCCCAGTCGGATGGAATTCAATGGCGCCAGTGCGGCGTTGGAGGAGAAAGCAGCGGCTTTACAGGAAGTAACAGAAGAAAGAGGAATAATTTTCGCCGCTGCGATAATCGCCGCCGATGCGGTGGACGAAATTCTGGGGTTTCTCGCAAGGTGGCACTGGGAAACCGTGGAACTGAAATTGACCGCTTCTCCGGCAGAGACGCTGAAAAAACTGGAGCGGGAATGCAGCGAGATAACAACGGAAATAGAACGAATTCAACAACAGATTGCCGATTTTACCCGAGAATTACCCAGGTTCAAGATGAAAGCAGACGTTTTGCTCAATCAGGGAAAAAGGAATGAAGTTGAAACGCTTGTTGAGCAAACCGATTCGGTTTTATTAATTTACGGTTGGATTAAAAACCGGGATATTAATAAACTGGAGCGTTTAATAGAACAAACCGGACCAGCGGCATTTATTAAAATTCAACCCGAACCGAATGAACAACCACCGGTGGCATTAACCAATAAAAGACCTTGGCGACCATTTGAGCTGGTATTGGAGTTATATCAATTGCCGGTCCCCAATGAAATGGACCCAACGTGGTTGATCGCACCGTTTTTCGGGATATTTTTTGCCTTGTGTCTTACCGATGCCGGTTATGGAATAGTGGTGGCGGTGATTGCCTTTTTATTAATGCGCCGGATAGGGATGGACAATAAGCTCCTGGGAATTGTTTTTATTGGGGCGTTGCTCACCATTCCGGCTGGTGCGATGGTAGGGGGGTGGTTCGGCGATATTCCGGACCGTTTGGGAGTGAAATGGCTAGTTGCGATGAAGCAGAGGTTTTTGTGGTTTGACCCAATGCAGGAACCGATGAAATTTTTTATCCTTTCGGTAGGTCTGGGCTATCTGCAGTTGATTGCGGGTATTGCTTTTGAAATTGCCGATTGTCTCAGAAATAAAAATTATGGCGATGGTCTATTAGGGCAGTTGCCCTGGTTTATCTTGTTGAACAGTCTGGCGGCAAGATTTGTTTTTGCTCGCTACTTGTCAGAGATGGCAAATGCACTACTGTTAGTGTTGTTGCTGGCATCCGTGGCGGCAATTGTAGTATTTACCCGCCGAGAAAAAGAGGTATTCGTTTTTCAGTGGCTCTGGTTTTGTATCCTGGCGGCGGCACTCGTGTTTTTTGCGAGTAGACAGGGCTGGCTTCCCGGCGCGTTTGGATATTCTAAATGGCTGGTACTTGGTTTCACCGGGACACTGATTTTATGGACCGGCTACACCATTTTTCAGAAAAAATACCGGACGGGCCTGCGGATTGTCATTGGTGTTCTAAGTATTATTGGCCTGGGTCTTTATTTTTTTCACATACTGCCGTTCTGGGTTCCCTTTACCTTTGCGGTTTTATTTTCTTTTCTCGCTCCCGGTGGCATACAGTTGCTCAAGAAATTTGTCTGGGGAGGTTATGCCCTTTACGGTGCCACGAGTTATATCGGGGTGTTGCTTTCCTACATCCGTTTGATGGCGCTGGGAATGTGTACTGGTGGCGTGGCTATGGCGATAAATGTCATCGCCTGGATGGTAGGGCGGATGCCCGTTGTGGGGATTTTTCTTGCTCTGATTGTGCTGGTAATCGGCCACAGTTACAATATCGCAGTCAATGTACTGGGAGCTTTTGTCCATTCGCTTCGCCTGCAGTATGTAGAGTTCTTTCCGAGGTTTTATACTGGTGGGGGTGAGCCATTCACGCCGTTCCGGGAAGAAAGGCGTTTTGTAATTTTGCAATCATAAGGAGGATAAAGATGATTGACCCGATTGGTTTAACTATCGCGCTATTGGGTTGTGTTATGGCAGTTCTGCCTGCCGGCATTGGTTCCGCATTGGGAATAAGACTTGCAGCAGAGGTAGCGAACGGTGTTCTCGCTGAGGATCCCAAAAAATTTGGTAATTTGTTTATTCTTGTTGCACTCCCCGGAACCCAGGGGTTCTATGGGTTTCTGGGGGCATTTCTGGGTATGATGAAGCTCGGGGTTCTTGGCCAATTGACACCGATTACGTTCTGGCAAGGATGGCAGATATTCGGCGCCTGTCTACCGGTGGGGATTGCCGGCCTGATTACAGCAATCTGGCAGGGCAAAGTGTGTGCAGCTGGTGCGGAACTGGTGGCGAAGCGGCCAACTGAATCTACCAAGGCGGTTATATTCGGGGCATTGGTGGAGACCTATGCAGTTTTAGGACTTCTGGCAACAATATTTCTGCAGATGGGTGTAAAACTGGGTTAATACACCGTGGGTACGGGCGAACTGATTGAGAAAATTCTTTCCGATGCCCAGGCTCGGGTAACGGCAATTAAAGCAGAAAAGGTAAGGCTGGTTCAGGAAATTCAACAACGGGCGGAGTCAGAAGAAACGAAATTGAAAAAAGAGATGGAAGAACGGTTGAAGCAGAAAGTTGAATTCATTCTGGAAAGGGCGAAAAGTCAGGCAAGGTTAGAAAGAAGGAAAATTTTACTGGAGGCGAGATGGCGGTTGATTGATATACTCTGCGAACGGGTAAAGGAAATAATATTGAACGACCCGGATTATCTTATGACCATCAGGACTCTGGCCGAAAAATATGCTGACAAAGAATCAATTGTGTATTTTTCGGCAGCCGATACCCCCCGGATAGGAAGCATACCGGGGTTGAAGATAGGTGAACCGGCGACCATCAGCGGGGGGTTAATTATCCGCCATGGTAGAGAGGAAATTGACTATTCTCTTGATACGGTTGTGAGTCAGGTAAAGGAGGAGCTTCTTCCTCAAATTGCCCGAATTCTTTTTTCTGATTAGCTCGATTAGGGGCGAAAAAACTGCGTCATTTTGGATTCCTTGACATGAGATAGGAGCAGTTTATAATCCTTTATTGAACCCCTGTAGCTCAGCAGGATAGAGCGGCGGTTTCCTAAACCGCAGGTCGCCCGTTCGATCCGGGCCAGGGGTAGAGAAAGGAGCTGATGGTGAGAATAAAGCACCGGGTTAGCAAAGAGGAATTAAAAGAAGACAAGTTTCAGCAGACGGTTGAAAAAGTTGCCGAGTTTTATTACGCCAACCCCAAAAGGTTCTGGATTGGCGTTGGAGTTGGCATTCTGGTGATCGTCGGAATAATATTTCTGCTTCAGAATCGCCCCAAACCTTCCCGTAATCCAGAGGCAGAATTGCGTCTGATGGATGCGCTGGGAAATTACTTTCAAGGCAATAATGAATATGCCGAGCAGGCGTTTCAGGAATTGGCAACAAAATTTAGTCGAGATTATGCCGGAATAAAGGCACATTATTATCTTGGGAGCATTCGTTTTCGTTCCCAACCACCCCGGGTGGCGGAGGCAAAAAGAGAGTTTGCACTTTTTCTGAAAAAGTCCGGACAGGACCCGGTTTTAAGTCCGGCCGCGCTTTTGGGCATTGCCGCCTGCGAAGAAAAATTGGGAAATTACCTAAAAGCGGCTGATATATACTATCAGGTATATAAAAAGTATCCTAAATCACCCCTGGCTTTTGGAGGAATGATGCAGGCGGGTAGATGTTACCGTCAGGCCGGGGTGCTGGATAAAGCGGAAAAGGTTTATCATGAGTTTTTGGAAAAGGAGAAGCCGGGCGGGACACGGGCGGATGAAATAAAAATACAGCTGGCGTTTGTTCAAGCATTGCGGAATAGGTTTTAAATGAGAGAAGCATTGACATTTGACGACGTTCTACTGGAACCTCAGCGTTCTAATGTGTTACCGGCGGAAGTAGAAATTGGGAGTTACTTTACCCGGGGAATAAAATTGCATCTACCGCTGGTCAGCGCGGCAATGGATACGGTTACTGAGGCAGAAATGGCAATTGCGATGGCGAGAGTCGGGGGTATCGGGGTAATCCACAAGAATATGACAATTGAACTCCAGGCGGCAGAGGTGATGAAGGTTAAACGAGCGGAAAGTTCAATAATTACCGACCCATTTTCTGTTACACCAGAACGGACGGTGGGAGAGGTCCGGGAGATGTTCTCCCGGTATAACATCTCCGGTTTACCGGTGGTGGATGAAAAAGGGAAACTGATTGGCATTGTAACTCGCCGGGACCTACTATTTGAGGATGATGCAAGCAAACCGGTAAGAGAGGTAATGACCAAAAACGGACTTGTTACGGCGCCGGTGGGAACCAGTTTGAAACAAGCCCGTGAGATTTTAAAAAAACACCGTTTGGAGAAACTGCCGATTGTAGATGAACGAGGGAAATTGAAAGGATTGATAACCGTTAAAGACATCCTTAAACGGGTTGAATATCCCTATGCTACGGTGGATAGCAAACGACGACTACGCTGTGCGGCAGCTATTGGGGTAGGTAAGGAGGCAATAGAACGGGCCCGAGCCTTACTTGCCGCTGAGGTGGATGCGATTGTGATTGACACCGCTCATGGTCATTCCGCTCGGGTAATTGAAACCGCTCAAAAACTGCGTCGCTTACATCCTAACTTGGAACTGGTTGTAGGTAATGTTGCTACTGCTGAGGGTGCCTTGGCTCTGGCACGGATAGGTGTGTCGGCGGTAAAGGTGGGGATTGGTCCGGGGTCAATCTGCACGACGAGGGTCGTTGCCGGTGTCGGCGTTCCACAACTTTCGGCGATTATTGAGTGCGCTAGTGTGTTGAAACGATTCCGGATACCGTTGATCGCCGACGGTGGCATTAGGTTCTCCGGTGATATTGCCAAAGCGCTGGCAGCCGGTGCTGCTTCGGTTATGATGGGTAATTTACTTGCCGGGACCGATGAAAGTCCGGGTGAAGACGTTTTACTGGAGGGAAGAAGGTATAAGGTTTATCGGGGAATGGGGTCCATTGATGCGATGCGTAAAGGGTCCTGGGATAGGTATTTTCAAGAAAGCGGGGCAGAACTGGTGCCGCAGGGAATTGTCGGACGGGTGCCCTATCGCGGTAGTGTGAAAGAAGTTCTTTTTCAACTGGAAGGTGGTTTACGGGCAGCGATGGGGTTCTGTGGTGCCCGGACTATCGCTGAGTTTCAGAAGAAGGCAAGGTTTGTCAAAATTACCAATGCGGGGCTGCGAGAAAGTCATCCTCATAGTATTACCATTATTAAAGAGGCGCCCAACTACGAAGCACCGCCGGAAGCAAACATTAAGTAGTTCCCGGTCTAGTAGTTGGTTTTAGACTGGGGGTAGAGGAATAAACCCTTCTTTCATCATCCACAGGGTTAACTCGCGCGCCTGCTTAATTTTTTCGGTGGCGATTTTCAGTAGCTCTTCACGGTTCAGGGTGATTCGCGCAACTCCCTGTTCAATTGCCTTCATTCCTACTGCTACCGCCTCGCGGGGAAAGACCTCCCAATCATCCATCGTAGGAATGAGATAGTCTTCACGCAATCCTCGGTCTTCGGCTACTTTGGCAAGTTCCAAGGCGGCGGCAATACACATTTCGTCGGTTATCGTTCGGGCATTGACATCAAGTGCCCCGCGAAAGATTCCCGGGAAACCCAGTGAATTGTTTACCTGATTGGGAAAGTCACTTCTTCCGGTTGCGACAATCCGGGCGCCAGCTTCAGTCGCCTCCCAGGGCCAGATTTCTGGAATTGGATTCGCACAGACAAAGACAACCGGGTCTTTTGCCATTGCTCTGATCCACTCCGGTTTGATAATACCCGGTCCTGGAGTAGAGAGTGCAATAAGAACATCCGCTCCTTTCATAGCGTCAGCGATGGTGCCGCGTACATTTTCGGCGTTGGAAATCTGACACATATGCCACTTTTCTTTAAACTCTTCCTGAAGTTCGGTTCTATCTTTGTGAAGGGTGCCTTTGGAATCACACATGATGATGTTACCGGGTGTAACACCACCCTTGATGATGACCCGGGCAATGGCGATGTTTGAAGCTCCGGCACCGAGCATTGCCACCTTTACCTTTTTGATGTCTTTGCCGACAATCTTTAAAGCATTAACCAGACCGGCGTAGGTAACCGCTGCGGTGCCCTGCTGGTCATCATGCCAGACCGGAACGTTCAATTCGGCACGCAGGGTATCTAGAATCCGGAAACATTTTGGCTGGGCAATATCTTCCAGATTAAAGCCGCCAAATGAAGGTTCAAGCAACTTCGCTGTCCTGATGAACTCATCCGGGTCTTTGGTACGCAGGGCGATGGGTACTGCATCAACACCGCCTAAGTATTTGAAGAGCAGCGCCTTGCCTTCCATTACCGGCATTGACGCCTCGGGTCCGATGTCGCCGAGCCCGAGAACACGGGTGCCATCGGTTAAAACACAGATAGTATTTGCCCGGTTGGTATGAATAAAGGAAAGGTCAACATTTTTCTGAATTTCTTTGCAAGGAGCGGCGACCCCGGGTGTGTACCAGATGGCAAAATCGCTGAAGTCCCGAATGCAGCACTTAGGTACAACCTGATATTTGCCCCGATAAAAGGGATGTAATTTCAGAGCGTCCTCTGCCGGCTTTTTTGCTTTAATAATTAACTGTTCTACCTCTGCTGGAGAGAGTTTTTTCATCTTTTTACTCCTTTCGCTTTAGATTATTTTTTCTCGACCCGGGGTGATTTTAAGAATAGAACGACAATCGCTGCGACGAAACAGAAAAGAGCGGTAAGGACAAAAGCTAAGTTGTAGTTGCCGGTAATTTCTTTTACACGCGGGGCGAAGATATTGGCGAGCAATCCGCCAATTCCATAAGCAGTAAAAACCAGTCCGTAATTTACCCCGGAATATTTAGTTCCGTAATAATCAGCAGTAACCGCTGGATAGAGTGCCAGATAACCCCCAAAAGTGGAACCAACCAGCGCAATGCCGATCCAGAAAATAAATGGTGCCGTCGGGATTAAAAAATAGCCGATAATGGCAATGGCATTAATAAGAAACATCAGAAATAAAGAGCGCGTCCGACCAATTGTGTCAGAAATTCTACCCCAAAAAATTCTTCCTAGAGCGTTGAAAATGGCAAGAACGCTAACCCCCAGAGCTGCGACTTCTTTGGTAAACCCGGCCAGTTCTTGAGCGATGGGTGAAGTCTGACCGATGATCATCAGTCCGGCAGCACAGCCGGCAAAATAAGTAAGCCAGATGAGCCAGAACTGACCGCTGGCGAGCATCTGGCCGGGAGAGAAGTCAGTGCGGGTAGTAGTGGTACTCTGCGGCGGAGTCCAGCCAGCGGGTTTGTAGCCGGCTGGTGGGGTACGTAAAATTAGTGCTCCGATGATAATCAGAATGAGATAGGCGACACCGAGATAACGGAAAGTGGCGAAACAACCTAAGGCGTCAATCATCATCCGGGCAAGCGGGCCAACAATTAGAGCCCCAGCGCCGAATCCCGCGACCGCCAGCCCGGTGATTAAACCCCGTTTGTCCGGAAACCACTTTACTCCGGTAGAAATCGGGCACACATAGGCAAAACCGATGCCGATGCCCGAAATAATACCGTAGGCGATGACCAGCATAGAGATACTCTTTGCAAAACTGGCCAGGATCATTCCGAAGGCGAGAAGAACACCACCGACGATGGCAATAACGCGGGGACCAAATTTATCCTGAAGGCGTCCACCCAGTACAGTGGCAAGAGCAAAGAAAATCAGGACAAAAGAAAATGGTAATGAGGCCTGGGTGGAGGTAATATTTAGCGTCCCTTCTAAAGGTTTACGAAAAACGCTCCAGGCATATATAGCACCAAGACACAGTTGAATAAGAATGGCACCCGGAACAATTAACCAGCGATTAAAATTTTTCTCCTCGGTCACTATGCCCCCTTTTGTTTATTGGGTGATAAGGAGAGGCAGGGGTGCTGGTTAAATCCCAGCACCCCTGTTTTAGGTTACTCATCAAGAGTTGAGATGTCGCCCACCGGTTTGCCTAGGGCTTCTGCCTTGAGCACTCGGCGCATTATCTTGCCGGAACGGGTCTTGGGGAGTTTATCCCGGAACTCAATTGATTCCGGTCGGGCTATCGGTCCGATTTCCTGAGAAACCCATTTCTTTAACTCCTCAGCCAGTTGTTCGCTCGGTTGAAACCCCATCTTTAGTGTAACATAGGCTTTAGGAACATCGCCTTTTATCTCATCAGGAATGCCAATTACCGCTGCTTCCGCTACTGCTGGATGGGCAACCAAAGCGGATTCAATTTCTGCGGTACCGAGCCGGTGTCCGGCAACATTGAGCACTTCGTCAGCGCGTCCCCGAAACCAGAAGTAACCGTCTTCGTCCCTTGTACAGGAGTCGCCGGTAAGGTATTTACCGGGGAAGCGCGACCAGTAGGATTGAATATAGCGGTCAGGGTCTTTATAAAGCGTCCGAAGCATAGATGGCCACGGGCGTGTAATCACAGCAAATCCGTTTTCATTTGGTTTTATGGGATGTCCGTCTTGAGTTACTACGTCAGCTGAATATCCAGGTAGGGGTTTTGTTGCTGATCCGGGTTTTAATGGTGTAATTGGAAGGGGTGAAATTACAAATGCGCCGGTTTCTGTTTGCCACCAGGTATCCATAATCTGAAGTTTGTCGCTGCCAATGTACCTCCGATACCAGCGCCAGGCTTCGGGGTTAATCGGTTCGCCAACAGAACCTAAAATGCGGAGCGAGGAAAGGTCATGTTTTGCCGGATATTCTTCACCAAAACGCATAAACATCCGGATGGCGGTAGGGGAGGTGTAAAGAATAGTTACTTTCTCTTTTTCAATGATTGACCACCACCGATCAGGAGCCGGGTAGTCGGGTGCACCTTCGTATAACACAGATGTAGCACCATTCATGAGCGGTGCATAAACGATGTAAGAGTGTCCGGTTACCCAGCCAATGTCGGCAGCGCACCAGTAGATATCGTTCGGTTTGATGTCAAAGACAAATTTCAATGTTGTATAGGTACCTACTCCGTACCCCCCATGAACGTGAACAACCCCCTTGGGTTTACCGGTAGTACCGGAAGTATAAAGGATATAAAGAATGTCTTCGGCATCCAGTTGCTCGGCTGGACACTCGTCAGCTTCTTTTTCGGTTAATTCGTGCCACCAAAGATCCCTGCCGGGTTTCATTTCCACCGGGTTACCTGCCCGTTTGAAGACTATACAATGCTCAATTGAGGGACATTCGGCAAGTGCCGGATCGGCATTCGCCTTCAGGGTTACCAGTTTTCCCCGGCGATAAGCACCGTCCGCGGTAATTAGAATTTTTGCTTCAGCGTCCTGGATTCGGTCGCGCAACGAAATAGCAGAGAAACCAGAAAATACCACCGAATGAATCGCGCCGATTTTAGCACAGGCGAGCATTGCCACCGGTAACTGGGGAATCATTGGTAGATAAATTGTTACCCGGTCGCCTTTCTTTACTCCCAAACGTTTCAGGGTGTTAGCGAATTTGTTTACTTCCTGGTAAAGTTTGGTATAGGTCCATTTTTCTACTTCTCCGGGTTCCGAATGGTAGATATAGGCAATTTTGTCCTTAATCGCGGTTTTCATGTATCGATCCAAACAGTTGTGGGCAATGTTGAATTTGCCGCCAATAAACCATTTATAAAACGGCGCTCCGGATTCATCTAGAACCTTGTCCCAGGGTTTGAACCATTCTAGTTCCTTTGCCATCTCTCCCCAGTACCACTCAAGATTCTTGGCACGTTCCAGAAGTTCGTCCAAGGTTTTGATACCGTGTTTTTTCATAAACGCCATCACATTGGAGTTTTCAACTAACTCCGTAGGCGGTTGGTAAAATTTCGGCTCATCTGCCATTTTTCCTCCTTTAGTAGATTATTATTTTCCTTAACGAGTCTGGTGCCTTACCAGAAAGTCAGTATATTAAGTGTATTGGTAATGTCAAGCGAATACAATATCTAAACGAAAATCCTTTAACGATGGCACCTACTTTATAAACCGCTTTAAAGCGGTCGAAAAGGAGGGATTCTTCCCTTTCGTCTTATTATTCTACTTTGTTTTCAGAATCTTTAAACCCGGTCCAGCCGTTGGATTGTTAATAAAACAGAGATAAACTCCCGGCGGGCATTGACTTCCGTGTTCATTCGTTCCATTCCATACAATGCCGCTCGTAGCATCGTGCCATTTTCTAATCATATTGCCAGCGGGGTCGAATATGGTTACGGTTGCTTTTGTCGCTGGTGTCCACATTATGTGGGTGGTCTGATGGAAAACATTGGGGAAAGCGGCAAATTGCCAATTGCCGAGAAATTGGTGAGTTTCTTTAATACCCACCTCGGTGACAGGAACAATAGTATCGTAAGGGTATAAGTTATGACCCGTGACTACCAAGCGTAGTTTACCGGTGTCGGTAGGGGTAATATTAAATACAATAGTACCGTAGTTGTCAGTATACCCGTATTCGTATACTGATGTGTCCATTGAAACACAGATCAAAGCGTTAGGAACTGGTTGGCCATTAAGAGAGACAAGTACAGCGAATTCCTGGGGACCGGGAGAGATTTCTACTGGATGTTCAACCGTTGGTGGTTTTGGTGTCGCGGTCCAGATGTCTAAATCCGGGTCACCGTAAAGGTTGAACCCCCGATACTCGGCAACATCGGTAAATATCCGATATAACGAGTCTTTGGCACGAATCATCGCTTTACCCAGTTTGTATCTTCCTTCTTGAAATACTGCTTTAAAAAAGGCGCGGGCGACCGTGCTTCGTTTAAGTACCGCTGTGGTGCTGCTGTTAAGTGAGTGGGTATTGCCAAAAAAGGCGACCGCACCCCTGAGGTTGTTTGCCGTTCCTGCTTTTATCCAGGCTTCGCCAACCATAGATTCAGCCGGGCTTAGTGACATTGTCTGGCAGGTAATTGATAAAATTATCGGTAATTTTTTTCCGTTATTTGTAAGAGCGGGATTCACCGCAAATGGGTCGTACCAGTTGCCCACTCCGGTACCCCGATAGAGGACCATCGCAGTGCCGTTGGTGACCGAGTTGATTACATCTGTAGCGGTGTTACCACGAGCACGCGATAAAGAATCGCATCCCACGAAATTGTGGGATGCAGATAAATGGGCAAAAATGCGCACATCATTCCAGTAGATCGTGTCGTCGGAATCGTAATTTTCCCGTATCACCGTAGTAATACGACGCATCCAGAGGCTATCGGTTAAATCAGGTGTTTTTGCATAAGCAAGAGTTTTGGCAACCATTACACTGCACTGTTGCGCAGAGCGAGCAGGGAATCTTCCTACCGGGATATCCATAAACAGGTCGCCATTCACATCGCCATAAATGTTATCGGAATAATAACTCCAACCCTGTTGAATTCGGTAATAACGGGCGGGGAGATTAGCCGGTGCTCCAACCAGCAGGACGTATTCCGGTCTGATGGGCCAGTTGTTGTAGGCATTGCGGATATAGTTTTTAATTGCGGTTGTGTCACTGCCGATTTCGGACAGTTTTGTTACTTTGCATTTCATCCCTGAAAAGTATTTCCATTCTGCCAGGGGTTGAATTGCCGGAGCGAGGGCGTCGGTGGTAATGATTAAATACCTTGCCCCTTCCTGTCCATAGAGGAAGGTTATGCAGAAAAGGGCAGCGGTCAAAAGTTTTATTTTCATAGGTTCTCCAGGAAAAGGGGGTTAGATTTTCTCCAGTCCATAATAAAAATTATATTACTTGAATGGAGACTGTCAAATGTGTATTATTAGCAAAATGGGTACAATCAGAGTAAAAATTGTCGGCCGCGGGAAAGTCGGTACCGCATTTTCCTGGCATTTATCTCGATTAAAATACCATGTGGTGGATAGTAGAATTCCAGCCGGGGCGGTTGATGTAGTTTTCATCACGGTGCCGGACCGGAAAATTTTTTCGGTGTTCAAAAAAATTCGCAATCAGCTTAAACCAGGGGCGTTAGTCGTTCACTGTGCTGGTGTATTCGGAATTGAAGTATTCAAAGGAGCTGAGAAGCGGAAATTGGAAACACTTGCTTTACATCCGGTGAAAAGTTTTTCCAATGTGAAACAGGCAATTCAGGATCTCCCGGAAGGATATTTTGTTTTGGATGGAACTCTTAGGGGTTTAACTTTTGGAAGACAGTTGGTCAAACAGTTAAAAGGAAGGGCAATAGTGGTTCGGAGTAAGGACCGGCCACTTTATCATGCGATGTGCGTTTTTGCCTCAAATTTTATTCACCCGTTATTCTGGGGCGTAGAGAGAATCGCCAAAGAGTTGGGGTTTTCTGAAAAGAAAAGTCAGACGATAATGCTGCCACTAACGATGACTGTTTTAAAGAACATTGCCGCAAAAGGTTCAATTAACAGTTTAACCGGGCCGGTGAAGCGGGGGGATTGGTTAACGGTGAAAAGGCATTTGAGCGCACTGAAAAATCGGGTACCGGAAGTTGCACCGCTATATGAAGATTTAACCGAGTGGTTGAAAAGGCTGAAAGGATAAAATGGGCAAAAGAAGTGTTTTTTTTAGAGTAATTATTCCTTCGCTATTGATTTTCTCTGTTTTGTTTTGCGCCAAGAAGATGCTGCCGCCGAGTCCGGACCGATTCCCCCCCCGGCTTTTGGAAGCCACCTCCAGAAGCCGGGCCCAGGTAGAACTGCTGTTTGATGAGGAAATTGACCCGCGGCGGCTTGCTCCCGAGAGTCTTGTAATTGTCGGCGGAGAAATCAGAGGTATATCAATGGGTAAGACTCAATCCAGAATCTTAGTCTGGACACAGCCTCAAAAATCCCAAAATTATGAAATTAAAGGGGCGGTGTGGGACATCGCGGGAAACCGGGGGAGATTTCATATCAACTTCGTCGGTTCCTCACGGATTGATACCATTGTGCCGCGAACGGTTGAAATTGAACCAGCACCGGGGAGCGCGAATTTGAACCGGGGGATCAGAATTAGGGTTCGGTTCAGTGAGCCGATTGATACCGCTTTGCCGCTTGATTTCGTAATTATCCCCCGAAAATTGGAAACTACATTTTCTCGGTCCTGGTCACCAGACTGGCAGGAATTACGGTTTATTCACCGGGATTCAATTACATCAGGGCAGAACTGCTATTTTTTACTTTTTTCTGGAATAAAGGACCTGGAAGGGAACAGCAGCATTGCTCCTGTCTGGACTTATTTTACTTCCGATTCGGTATTTGACGCTGTAAGGGTCCGGGGTAGATGTTCGGTAACAAAGGGGGTGGTGTTTTGGAATCAAGAGCAGACCGAGGCGGTTGTGCCGATTTTAGCCGACGGCTCGTTTGAGTTAAAAATACGGCCGGGGAGATATCTGGTGTTTGGTGTCGGTGATACCAATCAGGATGGATTGGTTGACCTTAAAAGTGAGGAGGTTGAATTTAATACCAGTGCCGAAAGCCTAAGGCTGCTTTTTGGTGCCGAGTCTTTACCCAGAAGGATAAATGAGTATTGCCGTTAGCGTTTTTCTTCTGATCCTGACGGTTTTCGTCTACCGATATCACCTGCATCCGCGGAGGGGATTTTTTCTCTTTGTTTTAAGGCTGGCAGTGATTTTGCTGTTGGTATTAATTCTGTTGGGGCAGATTTGGAGCTTTAGTTGGGCAGTTAGACCGAAAAGGTTGGTGTGTCTTGTCGATCGTTCACAAAGCATGAAGGCGGTTGGCGCTGATACGATCGCAACAAAATTAATCCGTAGGTTGAATGTGATATTAGCGGGGAAATTTATACCAGAGGTGTGGGTTTTTGGCGACTCTGTTCTCAGGGGAGAAAATAAAACAGTTGGAGTTGACCGAACCCGGATTGGTCGGGCGTTGGAACTCGTGGGTAAAACCAGACCGGCGACGATAGTGCTGTTCAGTGATGGACAGGACAACGGCGAAACCGATCCGGTGGCAATAGCGAGGGATTTAATCGCACCAGTTTACACAATAGGGTGCTGTTTCGGACAGATAAAAAACATTGCGGTTACCGGTCTGGATTTTCCCTTCGTTGTTTATGCTGGAGATACGGTACGGGTGACGGTTCGTCTTGCTGCAAGTGGTTTTGGCGGTGGCGAGCAGGTGACGGTTAAAATGGAAAATCAGCTCCGGAAAGTAGTATTGGGGGCGGGTTTCAGCGAACAGGAAGTGGCGTTCAACTTTATCCCCAGTTCATCGGGAAAGAAGTTTATTCAAGTGTCGGTAGACAGTTTTCCCGGTGAAATGAACTATCAGGACAACCAGCGGGCAAAGGCGATTGAGGTTAAGCCATCCCGTTTGAATGTTGTTTATATCACCAACCGCCCCGGGCCGCAGACAAGGTTTATCCTTCAGTCTCTCCGGAGCGAAAAACGGTTGCGGGTAATTCCGGTTGTTGCCGTTACCGGTAATCTTGGCGCCGGTTTGTCAGCAGTGGCACAGGGACAGGTATTTATCATTGACGGTGGGGTGGAAATGGTAGCTGACCGACAATTCTGGACAGCGCTACTTCAAAAAGTTGAAGCCGGCGCCGGGGTGCTAATTCTTGCCGCTCCGGAATTCAGACCGGGTGAGGTGATAAAAAATCTGTTACCGATAAAAGAGTTTTCTTCTTCAGTTAGCGGTTTTGATAGCATCTGGCAGGCGCAGATTACCGACCGAGGCAGGGCTCTTTCCTTATTTAACGAATTGGATATCAATTCTTTGCCGCCGTTCACCGGTTTTTACCCGCTGACGCCGAAAGAGAAGGTGGAAGTATGGCTAAACTCGGTGGAACGGGGAGAGCCCTTGGTTGTTGCTTACCGGATAAAACGGGGACGGGGAGTTTTTTTAACCGCCTTTCCCCTCTGGCGTTGGGGGTTTCGGCCAGAATTTCCTTTTGGCTCCAAAACCCCCTTGGACATTTTTCTTGCGGGAGTTGTCCAATATCTGGGAGAATCAGATAGCGGACAATTTCGTCTGGAGACCGACGCTCCAGAGTATTTTGCTGGTGAGCCGGTAAAGGTAACCCTTCTGGCAAAAACTCCTGATGGTGCACCCTGGGAGGGGCTTGATGTTCGGTTATATGTTGATAGTGTTTTTCTGCCGATGACTGAAGGAAGGTCAGGGCGGTACGACATTACAATCTCCGGGCTTAAACCAGGGCGTCATTCAATATTTGCTGAACTAAGAACAGGAGAGATGAACGTAGGCAGAGTTGAGTCAGAGGTACTGGTTGCGGAACAGGGGGTGGAACTCAGCCGGCTGGGTGTGAACCAGGTTTTACTTTCCCGGATAGCCGAAGCAAGCGGTGGGTTTTTTATCCCGGCGGAAAGCCTGAATGCGAAATTGGAGTTTAAAGCCGCGGTTTACCAACGTCGGATCGTTTTTGATCCGAGAAGGTTCCCACCTGTTTACGGGTTAGTCGCGGTTCTTTTTTCCTTAGAACTTCTGTTACGAAGGAAAAGGGGGTTGTTATAAACTTTAAATTCTGGCGTGGTCTATTAGTTAGAGCATTTTTGGTTCTGCCGGTGTTGGTTAATGCACAGACCGGCGAACGAATTGCCGAAGGGTTGAAACAGAAGGGGTTGAGTCCGGAACTGGTGGTTTTCCTTGTTGCCACCCTGCCGATAGTTGAGCTGCGGGGGGCGGTCCCAATTGGCAATAATCTTTTTAATCTACCGTTGCCGAAAACGATTTTTCTTTCTGTCACCGGGAATATCCTGCCGATATTTTTGATTCTTTTGCTGTTGGAACGAGCGGTGGTCCTTTTGGGGCATATACCACTATTCAAGCGTTTTTTTGACTGGCTTTTTCAGCGAACCAGAAAAAGGAGCGGAGTAATCGCCAGATTTGAGTTCTGGGGGTTAGTTATTTTTGTTGGTATACCACTGCCGATGACCGGTGCTTGGACCGGAGCGGTTGCGGCAGTGCTTATGGGTATGTCTTACTGGCGGGCGCTTTTCGGCATATTTCTGGGAGTGCTGATGGCGGCGGTAATCGTAACTAGCCTTTCCTTGATGGGATGGTGGGGAGGTATTATTGCCGGCGCAATTATAATGGCGATTGTCTTTTATCAGTGGCTGGGGAACAGAGACCGGCGTCGCCCAACGGATAACTAAATGAAGTGGACAGGTCAGGTTGATAGGTGGGGACCAGTTCCTGTAGAGCCTGTTTTATTGCCGGCGGGGTAAGAAAATCAATTTTTGACTCCAGTTCCGAAAGTTTACCCAGTAATTCTGGATAAGAATAGGAATGAGATATTCTTGCCCGGTAAATACGATTGTGCTCGGTAGCGACCGTCCCTTCTTCCGCGGTAAGCAGTTCTTCAAACAACTTTTCTCCCGGTCGGGTTCCAGTAATGATTATTGGAATGTCAACGTTAGGAGTCAATCCAGCAAGTTCTACCATCCGGTGCGCCAGGTCCCAGATGCGTACCGGATTGCCCATATCCAGAACAAAGACATCGCCGCCTTTACCCATGGCCGCTGCCTGAAGCACCAAAATCACCGCTTCGCTCGTCAACATCAGATACCGTTTCATCTCCGGATGGGTAACGGTGAGCGGCTGGCGTTTGGCAATCGCCTCTCGGAAAATGGTGGAAACACTGCCCCGACTGTCAAGAACATTACCAAATCTGACCGTCAGAATTTTCATATCGTTTAGCCCGTTCATTGCCGCAACAAGCATTTCGCCGAGCCTTTTACTTGCGCCCATAACGCTGGTAGGATTAACCGCTTTGTCGGTGGAGATGTAGATAAAGGTTCGGGTACGGTAGCGAACGGCGGTTTTGGCAACAATGTGACTGCCCAGAACATTTACCTTTATTGCTTCTTCCGGATGAAATTCAAGAATCGGAACGTGTTTGTAAGCGGCGGCATGGAAAACAATCTCCGGTTGGGATTCGGCAAAAACCCTTTCTACCTCCTGGGCATGGGTGATGTCCCCAAGAAACGGGATGATTTTCAAGTTGGGATGGGTGAGGCGAAGTTCTCTTTCAATATAAAACAGGTTGGAGTCATCTCTTTCCAAAAGAATTATCGCTGCCGGATTTAATCGGGCGATTTGACGGCAGAGTTCGCTTCCGATTGACCCCCCAGCACCGGTTACCATTATCCTTCTGCCGGTAAAAGTTTTTCTTATCTGGTTGACATCAATTGTTACCGGTGGTCGCCCGGTGAGTTCGTGAATACAGAGTTTCTCCAGGGCACCGAGGTCAGAACGATCCTCCAGAATATCAACCAGCGAGGGCATCGTTTTTACCTCAACGTCTTTCAAACGGTGGAGACGGGCATAGAAATCCCCCAGACTGAAACCGGGATTGGCTTCCAAAAGCACAAGGACAACCTCAATCCGGTACCGGGCGATTATCGCTTCAATTTCATCAGTCGTGCCCACCACTTCAATTCCCTGTTCGTAGTTACCCACCTGGTCAGGATCAGGAGTAACAATTCCGGCGATAAAGTAGTGGAAATTGCCAAGCCGGCGAAGGATGTTGGGCAAGAAGTAACCGTGACGGGCAGAAATGGCGATGAGGGTTCGTTTGCCTTCTGCCCGGGTGAATAACGGTTCTACCAGAAGCCTTTTACTACCCCGAAATGCGGCAAGAAAGAGAAATAAAACTATGCCGTTCAGAACCGGGCTGGTGGAATTAAGTTCCCGCCACCAGGGAATGGTACGGGCAAGGAAAAGGGCGCTGGTGGTTAAGACAGTACTGGCAAAGATTTTTCTAAGGTCACTGAGGGAAAAAGTTACCCAAGCCAAAGAGTAGTTCCGCAAAAGGATATTGGTGATAATGGTCAGGATAGCGGTTGTTCCGGCAAGGATGGGCAGGCGGGGAGAAAGTATGTTGCCGTTATCGGGGACAAGAAAATTTGCCACAATTGTGGCGATGATTGCCATCACTCCATCGCCGATAAGAAAAAAAGCGCCCCGTCTACTGCCCTTGAATCGCACCAGACGGGCAATGGACGCCTGTAACTGAGAAAGGGTTTCCTGAAGTGTGTAACCGGCGCTAACCGACGATAACGACAATTTCCGCTCCCTCCTTAATTGTATATGAGCAAAGTCCGTGCCAGGTATTCTATTCGGGTGTGTCTTATTAACTATAAGAATTTCTTAACCTTATTACTTCAGCAGGGTTGACGGTTAGATGCGACAGCAAAAATTGGATTAAGAGATTCAGAGCTAACTATTTGAAATACAATGACTAAAAATGTGACACTAACAAAAAAATCGGCTGGCTTAAATTGGTTTTATGCTTTAGTAGGAAACTTTTTGAAGAAACATTCTAACTTTATCACTTTCCTGCGAATTGGGTTCTAATTCTAGAAATTTTGTCAGGTAAAATCGGGCGCTATCCGGTTCCCCTTCCAGGGCGAACACGATTCCTTTGTTTTCAATTGCCGCGGAATATTCTGGATAGTAGGTCAGGCTGAGGTTGAAATCAAATAGAGCGCCGGTAATGTCGCCTTTGGCATAGCGGAGCATGCCACGCCGGTTGATGCTGGCGGCAAATCTGCGGCAGAGATCCTCGGTAGCAACGTCATACCGTCTCAAACTACGATATCTTTGGGGATCCGGGAATGTAAGGTTTGCCGGCGGGTCAATCAGGCTATCATATTGGGGGCGGAATTCATAGGTTAGGCCGTGCAGTTTGAGTCGGAAATTGCGCCATTCTTCAAGATGGTTCCGAAAGTCCCGGGGGAAATAGAAAACCCGGTAAGAGGCGAGACCGGAGAGAAGAATTAATTTAATTTCTGCAATTGTTTTCGTTGCCTTTTCGCCCAAAGAGCGGCCGGTATTTTGATTGCCTTTCTGCCAGAGTTGGCTGGCCAGCAGGAAGGCGGAGTCGGGGATAGGCAAACGGGATTGTAGTTGTTTGAGATACCAGGGAAAAGCGAGGTGATGTTCACTGACTACTGTGATACCGCGGAGGCTATCCGGACCGAGGTTGAACCAGTGAAGAATCTGGACAAGGCTATAGTCATCAGTAAAGAGCACCGCCCGGTCGGGAAGTTCGCTCAATACTGTTCTGCCCAGATCGGAAAGGCTGTGAAAACCGGCACGGTTTTGGCGCGGAAAGGAGACAACTGTCAGGATAAACAAAACGACACCGATAAGACCTGTAAGCAGGTTGCGCAATTTTTTCTGTTCTAGCCAATGGATACCAAGGCTTAACAAAATAGCAAAAAGAAAGTAAACCGGGAGAAAATAACCTTCTTTGTCCGGGATGTTGTAGGCAAAGACGGCGATGCTCTGAAAGACAGTTCCAATGACTAATGCCACAAGCAACCTCGGTTTCTCGCGGAGGAGGAAAATCGTTCCGGGAATCAAAAGGATCCAGAGGATGTTAAATTGTCGGAACAAAACCCGGAGAAAATCGGTGAACTGGAGGATTAAGTACTCACCACCGCCCGCGAGAAAACGATAACGGTAAACCCCGGCGGTAATATAACTGATGAATTCGGTGATAGAATTCACACCACCCCAAGAAGGCAGGTTCCGGGAGCGAAAGAGAAGGGAGATATAAAGAAGGGGACCAAGCGTCATTAAGACAGCAATGAGCACCCATTGCCAGAATTTAAGCTTGTGGCGCTGAGGGGAAGACAAAAGCACCAGAAAACCGGGTAGAGAGGTGACGATAAAAAGATGGTTGGCTAGTGCCAGACCAAAACTGAAGGCGAAAGGAAAAATGTCTCCAGGCGTCCGTGTCTCAGCGTAACGAATTGCCGCATAGATAGTAAGAGCAAAGAGAAAAACCTGCAGGCTGTATACTTCAATTACCGTTGCCTGCTGCCAGAGTTCAAATGAGGTTGCCCAGATAATAGCACCGAAAAGCGCAGGAGTTGACTTTCGGGTTAGTCGATAAACTATCCAGTAGAGAACAAAAGAAGAACCGGCGGCGGCAAGGGCGGAAACGAAATTGATGCGAAAAGGCAATGACAAAAGCGGAATAGAACGAACAATGTGCAGCAGGAGAAGTAAAAGTGGGTAGCCGGGAGGGTGGGCAAGACCATAAGAGCGGGTGACGACAACAAACTCCGCGCTGTCCAGCCAGTAAATGTCTCTGCAGAGGGTGATCAGGTAAATCAGAAGCGGAAGAAAAAAAGACAGAAACGAAAGGCCGGTACTTGACCGCTCCTGACCTTTCTGGCGCACAGTTAAGTTTAAATACTATCTCTGCTTAGTCAAGGGATTGTAAAGATAAACCTGAAGACAAAATTCGCCGTGCTTCCCGAAATGAATTTTAATTGCTATCCGCTCGGGTTTTTGCTTGAAATTTTAAACCAGTGACAAATTCCAATTTTATCTGTAAATGGGTCGATATTCCGTAAACAGGAACAGCCCGGGGGACGGTGGGGTTTGAAGTAACTATTTGTCCGGCTGTTAGTTGTGAGAACAGGGCGTTAATTCCGGACGGTTTCGGGGTCTTAATAGATGATGGAGATAATTAAGAGTATAAAGAAAGCACTTCGGGCAAGTCGGAACTACAGGTTAAAGGCGCCTTTCGTTTCTCAACTGATGATAGCCCGCTATGAACAGCAGGCATTACTACAGGTATTTATTGACCGGATAACCATGGCAACCATTCAGAAAAATAACTTTGTTCCATTCCATCGGATTTTCTATCTTTCATTTGGTCGGCAGGTTGGTCGGGTTTTTCGGAAACAACAGGGTGGTGGGATAGGGCAGGAATTGAATAGGATTCGGAATAAATGGCTAAAGTACGGCTTAGACCTTAAACTATTGGTGCTGATTGAAAAACGGGTGATTGCCGGGTTGAGTTCAGCAAATCCATTTTGGTTTCGCGAACAATAATTGAAAGAGACCGATAGCGGCGGTCAGGGTGTTTGTTTTGAGACAATACCTGCAGCGAGTTGACCGCAGCCGGCAAGTATTTTTGTCCCTTTGCTTTTGCGAATGGTGACGGCGTGCGGGAGAAGTGAATACAGGATGCGGGCGAATTTTGTCACCGCCGCCGGTGAAGGCGGTTGGAAAGAAGTTCCGGGAAACGGGTTGAATGGAATGAGGTTTAGCTTGCAGGGGATATTTTTTAGAAGCAAGGCGATCTGACGGGCGTGTTCCGGCAGGTCATTGATTCCTTTGATTAAAACATATTCAAATGTTACCCGCCGTCCGGTGGTCCTGACGTAGTGGCGAATTACCGACAGCAGTTCTTTAAGCGGATAGCGACGGCTGATGGGCATCAGTTCGGAACGGGTTTTATCGTCAGGGGCATTGAGGGATATCGCCAGCCGCACCTGAAGGGGAAAACGGGCAAGCTGTTTAATGCCTTCAGGAACGCCCGCGGTGGAGATTGTTATGCGTCGGGCACCGATCCGTAGGCCGTAGTTGGAATTGATAACCTGTATTGCCGCAATGACCTCATTGAAGTTAAGTAGCGGCTCACCCATACCCATAAACACGATGTTAGAAGGTGTTATCCCGGTAGTAACAGCAACCGCCTGAATTTGTTCTACGATTTCAAACCAGGCGAGATTGCGCCTGAATCCCAGCCGGGCGGTGGCACAGAATTTACACCCCAGAGCACAGCCTACCTGTGTTGAGACACAAACGGTCCGACGGTCTTCTTCCCGGATGAGAACCGACTCAATCCGGTTACCATCGGAAGTGGGAAAGGTGAATTTAACCGCACCGTCCTCACTTTGAATAACTTTTTCTGGAATCAACCGGGAGATAATGAATTCGTCCTGAAGTTGAGTGCGAAACTGTTTGCCCAGGTTGGTCATCTGGTCAAAACTGGTGGCGTTTTTCTGCCAGAGCCAGACGAAGAGTTGTTGCCAGCGATACTTTTCCCAGCCCCTTTTTTCCCCGAGTTGACGTAGTTGTTCCGAAGTAAAAGTTTTGATATCGATCATTGGTTATTCCGGACGGAGCGCGATATTTAGTGCCAGACCGACCATCATTGTTGCAACAACAAGAGAGGAACCTCCGTAGCTGATAAATGGGAGCGGGATACCGGTGACAGGCAGGAGACCGAGTAGCATTCCGATATTAACAAACATCTGATAGCCGATGATGGCGGCGAAGCCGACGCAGATAAGCGCACCCTGCTGGTCACGGCTGCGATAGGCAATGGTAAGAAAACGGTAAATGAGAATTCCAAAAAGGGCCAGGAGAATTAGTCCTCCGATGAGCCCGGTCTCTTCGGCAATAGAAGAAAAGATAAAGTCGGTGTGGCGGTTGGGCAGGAAACCAAGTCGCTTCTGGGTGCCGTGGAGAAACCCTTTGCCGAAAATCCTTCCCGAACCAATGGCAATCTGAGACTGGATGGCATTCCAGCCCATTCCATGAGGATCAAACCAGGGGGCAAAAAAACTGAATAATCTTGCCCGCTGGTAGTCTTTGAGCATTGACAGCACAATAGGGGAGAGGAGGCCGAATACCGAACCGGTGGCGAGGGCCAGAACCGCCCGCAAGATTCGCATCCGGAGAAATACCACTATCGCCAAAATAACAAAAAAGGGAACCCAGAGATAAAAGGAAAATCCTGCAGTAAAAGAGATAAAGGGCATGAAGAGCAAAAAGATATGGAGGGGACGCAGTCCCTGCCAGTAAAGCATGGCGGCAAATGGTGGTACCAGACAGAGCGATGTGCTTAAGTCTGGTTCCAGAAGAATAAGGGTGAACGGCAGAAGAATGAGCAAAGCAGGACCAGCGACGGTGGAAAAGTTAAAATCAAGTTGAGGGATACCTCCAGTTTTATTCAACGACCGTTTGTAACTGATGTATTTGGCGAGCATTATAACGGTGGCAAGTTTGGCAAATTCGGACGGTTGGAAAGAAAATGCTCCCAAATTAAACCAACGTCTGGCACCCGGACCAGTTCCAAAGAGAGCAACGGCAACAAGTAAAATAAGTGTGATGGTGTAAATCACTTCGGTTAAACCATAGAGAATCCGACGGGGGATAAACATAGTCCCCACAAGGCCGGCGAGTGCTATCGGTGTCCAGAAAATCTGGCGGAGAAAGTGCCGGCTTTCGCCCGCGGAGTAGATAGCAGCAAGCCCGATAGCAATTAAAACCACAGTAACGATAAGAAGGGGAAGATCGAGTCTTTTCATTCTAATGAAAAGTAACTCCGAATGAGTTTACCAACAATTGGTGCTGCTACGGCACCGCCATGTCCGGCATTTTCTATCAAAACCGCAAATACCACCTCAGGTTTATCGGCTGGAGCATAACCGACAAACCAGGCGTGGTCAGGCCGGGGAGGATTCTGCGCGGTGCCGGTTTTCCCGGCAATCGTAATTTCTCCGAGGTGCGCCGCTCGGCCAGTGCCGTATTCCACAACCCGGGTAAGTGCCTTTTTTATCTGATTCAGGTGTTCCGGATTCAGTTTAACTGTGGAAGCTACTGGTTGAACTAATTTATTCCGGATTCCGGCTGAATCAAGCCGGAAGACCAAAAATGGGTGAAAATAAACACCGTTGTTGGCGATGATGGCGTAAGTTAAAGCAAGTTGAAGGGGAGTGAGAAGAATCTCCCCCTGTCCGATGGCGAAGTTGAGCAGGACACCGCGGGTCCATTTGCCCTTACCATAGCGTCGGTCAAGGAAATCTCGGGACGGTATATTGCCGGATATCTCACCAGGAATATCAATACCGGTATGCTGGCCAAGTCTGAACCGCTGGCAAAAAGCCCCAAGACTGTCCAGATTTAACTTCATCCCCAACTGATAAAAGTAAACATTGCAGGATTGTTCAATTGCGCCCAGCAGGTTAAGCCGACCGTGTGTGGACCAGCATTTAAATGTACGGTTACCGTAGCGCAAGGACCCGGTGCAGGGCGAAAAATAGGATTGAGGGGTTATTAGATTTTCTTTGAGGGCGGCAAGGGCAACAAGCGGTTTAAAGGTACTTCCAGGAGGATAGGCACAGCCAATCACCCGATTGAGAAATGGTTTCGCCGGGTTGTTTGTCAGGGCCCGCCAGGTTGCTGGTTTAATCGGGGAAAGGAAAAGATTGGGGTCAAAGCCGGGACGGGAAAACAAACACAGGACGGCGCCGGTTTTAAGTTCCAATCCGATCACCGCCACCCGCTCATAGCCCCGGGTGAGTTCTTCGGCCAGAGATTGAAGGCGATGGTCAATTGTTAAATACAGATCCTTACCAGGAACCGGTGGCTCCGGTCTTTTTTCCGGAAGCGGCCCGATTTCCCTACCCCGGACATCAACTTCAACGAACTGATACCCGTCTTTACCCCGAAGGTGTTTTTCATAACTGGCTTCAATCCCGGTTCTGCCAATAAAGTCCGTCCGACGGTAAGTTGTGTCCTGCGCGAGTTCTTCATTATTGACTTCACCCAGATGACCGATTACATGAGCATAGAGTTCACCATAAGGGTAAGTTCGTACCGGTTCAATCCGTACGAGGACACCGGGAAGACGAAAGTTGTTTTCTTCTATCCGGGCAACGGTAGCAAAGTCAGCATTGCGATAGATGTTTATCGGAGAAGGGAATGCAGCAATAGGCTCAAGACGGCGCCGGAGTTCATCAAGTGGTTGATTTATAATCCGGGCAAGAAGGGCAAGGGCGGTATCATTGGTTTCGGTGGGAATAACCGCAATTGTAAACGAGGGACGGGAATCGGCGATAATCGTACCGTTGCGGTCAAAAATTCTACCTCGGGGAGCAGGCAGAACGATTTTCCGGATGCGGTTGCGATCGCTTAACCGGGTATAACGGGCGCCCTGAACAACCTGAAGATAAAACAGTCGCAAAGCAAGAATAAGGAGCAGGAACAGGGTTATCTCGGTGAGTCGTTTTAAGCGCGTTTTCATTTTGTCCCTTTTCGATAGAACAGAGGCACAAGTACCGGATCAATAAATGGACTTAAGACAAGAGTAAGAACGAATGAAATCAGGATGGATAACCCGGTTAACATGCCCCCTCCGAAAACCAGCGGCACACCGGTTTTTAGGACCAGGGCGAACAAGGCAAAAAGAATATTATGCCAGCGGGTACGATAGAAAAGGTTGCGAATCAGCGCAATGGTGTAGGCGGTAACGCCCAGGGTAATGGTGTGAGCGCCAAAGGTTACCGGGGCAACAAGGTCAAGACAGAATCCGGCAAAGACACCGAGAAGGGCGGCGATGAGTCGGTTTTCGTGTAGGGCAAAAAAAATCAGGACGAGGACAATAAGATCTGGTCCGATCGGGATGAGCGCTATCTGAATAACAAAAATGAGGTAGATGAATAGAAAGGCAAAAAGTTGCCGCATTATTCCGGGACGGTGATTTCTACGGGGTTGAGGTTATCCAGCCAATCCTGACGGAATAAAGCGGGGAGGCTTTCAGGAACTCGCAGAATAAACACCTGTTCTAAACGACCAATATCGGCAAATGGTTGGACAAAAATTGGCCTAAACAGTGCATCGGATTGGTCATCTGTTCGGACCACATAGCCAACCTTAAGTCCTTTCGGAAACACGCCGCCCAGACCGCTGGTTATGATGGAGTCACCGGGTTGAAAATCGGCATTTTTAGCCGTATAATCAAGCAAAAGCATACCATCTGGACCGGGACGGGCAAGCGCCAGATCCCGGGAGCGAATACTGGTTACCACCATCCGGAAATCGGGTTCAAATAGAGTCTGAACTAGCGCCTGGTTAAAAGTGGTGGCGATTACCCGACCGACAACGCCATCGGGAACCAGGGCTACCGCTCCGTTATGGACACCGTCACGGGTTCCCCGGCTGATGATAAGATATCTTCTCAGGGTAGTAATATCACGGGCGATAATCGGTGCCCGGATAAGCGATAAAAAGGACGGCGAAACTGCAACTTCCTGAGTCCGGACAAGGAAGTTGAGCCGGGCGTTTTCTAATGCCAGTTCTGCCGCGATCTGGGAAAGCCGGATTTTTTCCCGGTTAGTGGTAATGATGGTGGAACGTACCGCAGCGATACCCCGAATAGGCAAAAGTAAACCGGTTGCGGGCAACTGGGTGATTTTTAATTTCACCTGCCGGGGTAAAAGGGCGCAAACCAGCGCGCCGGCTAAAATTGACCAGATAAAACGGTCTTGCCAGTTACCGAATCTTTTCTGGGGCATTTACCGATCTTGGGAGCGTCTTTCATTCCCTTCTATTTGGTGCGGAGAATCAACTTCTCGTTCCCACCGATGTTTTCCAGAATTCTGCCGGCGCCCCGGACTACGCTCTCAATGGGATTTTCAGCGACATATACCGGCAAGTTGGTTTCTTCTTTTACCAACAGATCAAGTCCCCGCAGAAGGGCGCCGCCACCACACATATAAATTCCACGGTCTACGATATCAGCCGCCAGTTCTGGCGGTGTCTTCTCTAATGCCAGACGGACCGCATCAACAATCAGAGAAACCGGTTCTTCAAGTGATTCCCGGACTTTAGTGGATGTTATTCGGATAGTTTTGGGAATACCGGAAACCAGGTCTCTGCCTTTTACTTCCATTGTTTCTTCAGCACCGGTGGCATAAGCAGAACCGATGGCAATTTTGATGTTTTCCGCAGTTTGTTCCCCGATAATGAGATTATAGTTCTTCTTTATGTAGTTGATTATCGCATCGTCCATTTCATCGCCTGCTACTCGGATTGATGCAGCGTTCACCACCCCGGAGAGTGCCACAACCGCAATTTCGGTTGTCCCACCACCGATATCAATCACCATGTTGCCGGTCGGGGCGTCGACCGGGAGTCCTACTCCGATTGCTGCGGCAATCGGTTCTGATACCAGGTAGATTTCCCGGGCACCGGATGCCTCAACCGAATCCCGTACCGCCCGCTTTTCTACCTCAGTGATTCCCGATGGTACGCAGACAATAACCCGGGGCCGGACAAACAGTTTTTTCCGCTGGACCATCCCGATGAAAGTTTTGAGCATTATTTCCACCATTCCGAAGTCGGCGATAACGCCGTCCTTCATCGGGCGAACCGCCTTGATTCCTTCTGGGGTTCTGCCTAGCATTCTTTTTGCTTCTGTTCCAACGGCCACCACCTCGTGGGTTATCTCATCAACAGCAACAATAGACGGCTCACGGAGTTGAATGCCTTTACCGCGAACATAAATCAAAGTTGAAGAGGTCCCGAGGTCAATGGCGATGTCGTTGACGAACCGCTCAGTAATGCTCCGGAAAAAAGTGTTAATACTCACCTCATAGCCTAATCTAAACGGTCTCGTAAGTCAAGTTTATTCTCTTTTACCGGTAAATGATGGGGTTAAATGCAACACGAAACCTTAACCGTTTTCTTGACTCAGGGTTTGGCTTTTTTATAATCGAAAAGCTTTTAAAGGTTATGGCACTAAAACGCTATCAACGAACCGGGGTGCTGCAAAAGGCGGATTTGCGGCCTGGCTGTTTTTTGCCATCAAGTGAGCGTTTGAAAGCCGGACCAGTGGTAGTTGTGGAATGTGTGGAAAATATTCCCTGTAATCCCTGTGCTTATGCCTGCCCCCGGAAGGCAATTACTGTAGCCAATCTGACGGCGACGCCACAAGTTGATTTTTCCCGTTGTAACGGTTGTGGTTTATGTGTTGCCCGATGTCCGGGACTGGCGATATTCGTGATAAATTTAACCTATTCCCCCAAAGAAGCTACCGTTACGATGCCTTATGAGTTGCTTCCGGTCCCCGAGCCAGGTGAATCGGTTATCGGTCTTAATCGTGAGGGGAAACGAATATGCAGTGCCCGGGTGGTAAAAGTGCTAAATACTAGAGTGCAGAACCACTGTGCGGTAGTAACGGTAGCTGTCCCCAGGCGTTTCTGGAATGATGTTCGGGCAATTAAACTGAACAGAGGAAAGCGATGATGCCAGTTTTATTTGCCAGCATTTTGTTGGGAATGACACCCCAGTTACCCCTGTCAATTGCTACCACCGACAAGGCTCTGGCAGTGTTTGCCAATCCCGCTGGTTTAGGAACCAATCGGGGCTGGGAACTGAATTGCTTTTATAACTTTCAACGGCGGCAACTCCTTGATAACAGTACCCTTGTTTTTGCTGCCGGTCCAATGGGTGTTTTTATTGAACCCAGGCCATTGCGTTTTGGTGGCGGAGCGGGAATAAAACAGGACAATCTTTTTTTCGGCATCCGGTTTATTCGAGACAGTATCAATTACTGGGATGTGGGTACGCTTTTCCGTCCGGCAAAATGGCTTTCCTTGGGAATACTCTGGCAGAATTTAAATCGTAACGGCGGCCGATTGAGTGCGGGCGCCGGTTTAAGACCTTTTGGTAACCGATTCACCGTTTTTGCCGAAAGTTACTTTAGTCCAATAGAACCATTTTTAGGGTTCCAGGTGGAACCGATTGCCGGGATTAGTATTTCCGGAAGGGTAAAGGTTCGTCAGATTAAAGAAGCACAGTTTGTTGCCGGAATGGCCATCAATCTAGGAAGGATCGGTTTCGGGATCGTTAGCTCACCCCGGTTACGCGAGGCGGGAGGACAATTGCGGATAACTCAGGAATGGCAACGCTCAGTTATACCACCCATGCCCCGCTACTTGGAAGTAAAAATTGCCGAGCCGGTTGTAGACCAGAAACCCGGTTTCAGCCTAACCGGAGGATCTAAATTCCGTTTAACCTATCACTTACTTGATTTGTTGAAAAAAGCCAAGGCCGACCCTGCTATTACCGGCATCGTTGTGAAACTGGAAGACGAGGGGTTGGGTTTTGCTCAGGCACAGGAGCTTCGCGATGGTATACTTGATTTCCGGCAATCCGGGAAACGACTGTGGGTTTACGCTGCTGACCTCGGAATGACGGGATTTTACCTCGCCTCAGCCGCAGACCGAATTGTGCTTCATCCTCTGGGTGGCGTAGTTATTCCCGGCGTCGCCGTCCAAACAATTTTTCTCAAAGGAACTCTTGATAAGCTGGGGGTAAAACCCGAAGTCTATCGCTATGGGAAATACAAGAGTGCCGTAGAAACATTCACCGAAGAATCACTGAGTGATGCCAACCGGGAACAGCTCCAGGCGTTGGTTAACGGTATTTACGATGAGTTCATCAGCGCTGTGGGCTCCGGCAGAAACATCAGCAGTGCCGATATGGACAGTCTGGTGGGCAGAGCTTTTTTCCGTGCCGATGAGGCGCAAAGAGCAGGTTTGATTGACATTGTCTGCTATGAAGACGAACTGGATTCCATTTTGAAGAAGGAATTTAAAGGGGGACGGAAAACCCCCGAAAGGTGGTTAGTTGCTAAAAAGGAGTTTTCTGACCGTTGGGATGAGCCTCTGGAAATTGCTGTGCTATATGCCTCCGGGAGTATTATTCAGGGAGAATCCGGGACCGATTTTTTTACCGGCGAACAGCGGTTGGGGGCAACCACCCTCTGTGAGCTCATCAGAAGGGTACGGGATAACAAGAAAGTGAAGGGGGTAGTCCTGAGGGTTAATTCTTCTGGCGGCGACGGTTTTGCTTCTGACCTCATCTGGCGGGAACTGGAACTGCTCAAAAAGAAGAAACCCTTGATAGTATCAATGGGGGCAATGGCAGCATCGGGTGGCTATTACATTTCCTGTGGTGCCGATCAAATATTTGCCCAGCCGACAACAATTACTGGCTCTATCGGGGTCTTTGACCTCCGTTTGATTACCGAGGGACTTTACAATAAGTTAGGAATGCGGCGTCAGACAGTAAAACGGGGAGAACACGCCGACGCCCTTTTAAACACACGAGATTTGAATCCGGTTGAGGATTCAATTTTTCAAAATCAGGTTGAGTGGTTCTACCAGCAGTTTGTAGAAAAGGTGGCAAAAGGACGAAATCTTTCATCCCTGCAAGTGGATTCGGCTGGACAGGGAAGGGTGTGGCTGGGACGAGATGCCTACAGGTTACGGCTAGTAGATTCTCTCGGCGGGTTGTTGCCAGCAATTGATTACTGCCAAAAGCAGGCCAGACTGAAGGGGGATTATCGTCTGGTTTTTTACCCTCAACCCAAATCCGACTGGAGCGCCGTTCTGTCTAAACTGTTGTCCGGGGTATTGTTTGATTTTCTGAGACGATGAGACCTTCAAAACGGAAGGTAATTATCTGTCGTTGTGAAGAGGTCACCGAGGCAGAAGTACGAGCGGTTATCCGAGCCGGGTATCATTCCTTAGAAGAAATAAAGCGAATACTCAGAACCGGTATGGGGCATTGTGGGGGAAGGGGTTGTTTGAAAGTAATCGCCCGTTTGATTGAAGAAGAAACCGGTATCCCTGTCGCTGCCCAGAGATTTCCTCCATCAAGACCGCCATTAAAGCCGTTGCCATTAGGTCTGCTTGCTGCTTATGAAAAACCAGAAAACCGCTGATGTGGTAATAATTGGGGCCGGTATCATCGGTGCTGCCACCGGTTATTATCTTGCCAAACGGGGATGTAAGGTTATTGTAATGGAAAAACGGTTTCCCTGTTTTGGTTCCACCGGTCGGTGTATTGGGGGTATCAGGGCGCAGTTCAGTCACGATTTAACTATCAGAATAATGTTGAAGAGCATCGCGATGTTTCAGACACTGGACCGAGAGCTGAGAGAAGACATTGAATGGTATGCCGGAGGGTATCTGTTTCTGGCTTTTGATGAACAAAGAAAAAAATCATTCCTTCAGGCAATAGCAATCCAGAGGAAATATGGATTAAATGTTACTTTTGTCTCTCCAGACGAGTGCTGTCGAATTGTGCCGGGGTTAAACCCGGAAGGGTTAATCGGCGGCGCGTGGTGTCCTACTGACGGTCAGGCAAATCCGTTTAAGGTAACTTATGGTTACCTAAACGGAATAAAACGTTTTGGTGGTAAACTGCTGGTAAACACAGAGGCGGTGAAAATAAATACCGAAAGAGACCGGGTTGTTTCGGTGGTTACCGACAATGGGGAGGAGATTTCTACTCCGACAGTTCTGAACGCGGCTGGCCCTTGGGTAAAGGAGGTGGGTGCATTGGTCGGCGTGGAGATACCGGTTTACCCTGATCGCCACGAGGCACTGGTGACCGAAGCAGTGGAGCGGTGTTTGGAACCAATGCTTGTGGATTATCGTCCGGATGGCTGTTATTTTGTTCAGCATTACGGAACCGGACATTTCATCGGCTGTTATACGCCGGTGCCGATTGTTCCAGGAGACCGGGTTGATGCGTCGGATGAGTTTATTACCGAAATGCCACGTAGGATGGTCAGACTTCTGCCTAAATTAGGCGAAGTTAAGGTGCTCCGTCACTGGGCTGGTTCGTACGAAATGAGTCCGGACGGTAATCCTATTTGTGGCAAAACGCCGGTTGATGGTTTTTATGTTGCGGGAGGAATGAGCGGACACGGATTTATGTTCGGTCCAGCGATCGGTGAATTGATGGCAGAATTGATAATCACTGGAAAATCATCAATTGACATTAGCGAATTTAGTCTTGAACGAGATTGGACAAAAGCAGAGGCAATGAAATGAAGACGAGGGTACATCAGCAAAATTTAATCGGTATCCGACGGGAAGACAAAAATATTTGGGAGCGACGTGTTCCCTTAACACCAAATCAAATTCGTCGTTTGATTAAAGAGTTTGGTATTAAATTCGTTGTCCAGAGTTCAGCGATAAGGGCTTATTCAGATGAAGATTTTCGCCAGGCGGGAGCCGAGGTGTGCGAAGAAATATCTGACTGTCCGATAGTTTTAGGGGTAAAAGAAATGCCCGTAACATTTTTTCGTCCCGGAGGCACATACCTCTATTTTGCCCACGTAATCAAAGGGCAAAGGCAAAACATGGAGATGTTAAAAAGACTGATGGAGTTGGAGTGTTCGTTAATTGAGTACGAGAAGGTTACCGATGACCAGGGGAGAAGGCTTCTTTTTTTCGGCCGATTTGCCGGAATTGCCGGAATGATTGATACACTTGCCGGAATGGGGAGGAGGTTAAAATTTCTCGGATTGGAAACCCCTTTTGTAAAGGTTAAACAGGCCCATGAATATGTAAGAGTTAAGGAGGCACTGACGGCAATTAATTCCGTTGGCGAACAGGTAAGGAAGGTCGGGTTACCAGTTAGCATATCGCCGTTAGTAATTGGCGTCACTGGCTATGGAAATGTCGCCCGGGGGGTAAAGGAAGTTTTAACTGCCTTGGGAACAAAAGAAATAAAACCCGCCGATTTGCCGGCATTGCTCGGGAGTGGTAACCGATTTAATGTTTATCAGGTCACTTTTCGAGAAGAAGATATGTTTGAACCCAAAGAGGCCGGACGCCAATTCAACCTTAATGAATATTATACTCAACCGGAATTATATCGCTCAAATTTTGAACGCCACTTACCGTATCTCTCGGTTCTGGTTAATTGTATTTACTGGGACAACCGCTACCCCCGACTGGTGACAAAGGATTATCTCCGGCAGAAGTTTATTGATAACGATTTAAGGTTAATAATAATCGGCGATATTTCCTGCGATATTGAAGGTTCAATTGAGGCAACGGTTAAAGCGACCAATCCGGGGGCACCGTTTTTCGTTTATCATCCCTTGACGGAGAAGGTAACCGATGGTGTTGTTGGCGATGGAATTGTGCTAATGGCGGTTGACAATTTACCCTGTGAGCTGGCGCAGGACGCCTCAGAGGAATTCGGAGAGGCGCTGGTTCAATTTATCCCGGCAATCGCCCGCACCGATTTTCAGGCTCCATTAGACCGGTTGGAACTACCCCCACCAATCAGAAGGGCTTTGATCCTTCATCAAGGGAAACTGACTCCAGACTACAGGTATCTTGAAAAATTTATAAAAGAAAGGATTTGATTTATGAAGAGGGTGCTAATTCTTGGCGCCGGTCTTGTATCAAGGCCAATGGTTAATTATCTGCTGCAGTTACCTGATGTGGAAACGAACGTAGCAACCCGGACAGTAAAAAAAGCCGAAGAGTTAATTGGAGGACACCCAAGAGGGAAAGCGATCCCATTGCTAATTGAGGATGAAACAAATTTACATAAGTTAGTTCAAGAAGCGGATGTGGTGGTAAGTCTCCTGCCCTATATTTATCATCTCAACGTCGCCCGGCACTGTCTAGAGCTGAAGAAACACCTGATAACTACGTCTTATGTAAGTGAACAGATGCGGAGCCTACACGATGCGGCAAAAAAGGCCGGCGTACTTTTCCTGAATGAAATTGGCCTTGACCCGGGAATTGACCACATGTCGGCAATGGCGATTATTGAACGAGTAAAGGACAACGGTGGTCGGATAATCAGTTTTGTTTCTTCCTGTGGTGGGCTACCCGCTCCGGAAGCCAATAATAACCCCCTGGGCTATAAGTTCTCCTGGAGTCCGAAGGGAGTATTGATGGCCGGAAGGAATGAAGCCCGTTTTCTAAAAAACGGAGAAGAAAAAGTTATCCCGGGTAACCGGCTTTTTGCCTCATACTGGAAATCGCAGATACCGGGTGTCGGTGAGTTGGAAGTATATCCCAATCGCAACTCATTGCCCTACATTGATCTTTATGGATTGAAGGGAATTAAAACGATGATCAGGGCTACTTTGCGCAACCCGGGTTGGTGTGAATTTATGAATGCGATAGTAAACCTAGGATTAATAAAAGACGACCGGGTGAGAAACGATATCGCCAGACTAACCTATGCCCGTTGGCTGCGTGAGTTCGTCCCCGGTACCGGAAATTTACGGAGCGATGCGGCACTACAGTTGGGGGTACCCGAGGACCATCCGGTTATTCAAAAACTGGTCTGGTTGGGGCTCTTTGAGGAAAAAACAATTCCCCTGGCGACTGGCAACAACGTTGATATACTTGCTCAGTTAATGGTTGAACGAATGTCGTACCAACCTGGGGAGAGGGATATGATCGTTCTCCACCATCAATTTGATGTAGAATATCCGGGACGGCCGGGAGAAAGAATAGATTCTACTTTAGTGGATTTTGGGATCCCGAACGGAGATTCAGCCATGGCTCGAACGGTAAGTTTGCCGGCAGCGATTGCGGTCCGGATGCTTCTGGAAGGCAGATTACCGCTTAGCGGAGTGCAGATTCCAGTGATAAAAGAAATCTATCAGCCGATTCTTGCTGAGCTGGAGACGCTAGGAATCAAATTTCAGGAACAAACGGCAATTATTAGTTAAGGGTTTCCCTCCATAGAAAATTCCGGCAAACCGAACCAAAAGCCGGTTTTCAGTATGGAATCTATTTCCGCTTGAATTATTTCAATATGAGTTTGTTCTATTCCGGCAAGCCGCCGGAACAAATTTTGCGCGGAATGCGATTGTACTGTTGCCGCCTGTTGCAAGTAAAAATTTCGTGCCGAATTCTCCAGTTCCAACGCGGTTTGAAGAGCGGATAGTTCATTTTGTCCATTACTGCCTTTGATTCTAATACTTTTGTCTGACAATTTAGGAACCAACTGCTCCAGCCCTGAATAAAAGGGGGTAAAATTGGCCCATTCTCTACGTTTCTGGAGAGCACGGACGTTTTCTTCGAGGACCTGCCAGTGATGGTATTCATCCAGTGCCAGTCTGATGAACATATTTTTACCGCTGGTGTCCTTTGTCTGCCAAGCAAAATTGAGATACTGTCTCAGGCTTTCTTTCTCGGCCTCAATCGCTAGGGCGAGAATCGCCGTTTCTGTTTCGGTATCCATATTCATCTGTTTTATTTTACCCATACAATTAACTAATGCAAGCGGGTGTTGACTTTAAGCTATTGATAGAATAAAATGTAAACGGTGATGCGCCCGTAGCTCAACTGGATAGAGTGCCGGACTACGAATCCGTAG
>FMSI01042010.1_pt1 | contig 38831 bp, 40 predicted proteins | sample 1504471 | NCBI WGS metagenome assembly FMSI01 (sample SAMEA4475357, study PRJEB15587) | soil metagenome | biome: Soil; feature: Field | place: India | collected 2015-03-11 | depth 0 m
AACCCGCGATCTCCAGCGTGACAGGCTGGCGTGTTGGACCGCTACACCACGACCCCGCTCATTTCGCTCTCTATGGTGGGCGAAACAGGAGTCGAACCTGTGACCCCTTGCTTGTGAAGCAAGTGCTCTACCGCTGAGCCATTCGCCCTGCTTTAATATTCTAATAAAATTTCTTTTTTTGTCAAGTGGTTAAAAATTAGAAATAATTAACTCAATTAATGGTAAAATTCAAAAAAGAATGGAAAATTTTGAAAAAAGATTAAAAAGAGTTGAAACTGAGTTGAAAAATTTAAAAGAGAATCTCTCAAAAATAATTTATTTTATAGATAAAAATTATGGCAAAGAGGTTATTTTCTCTTTTCTAAAAGAAAGAGGTTTTGAAGTATTAGAGATTAAAGACAAAAGAATCATATTTCCAAAAAGTGTTGATTATTTTGATGACTATTTTAAAAATTTAAGAAGTTATTACTTCAGAAGAATTTTACAGGATACTATAAAAAAGAAAGAATTTTCTTCTGAGTTTATCTCAAAATTAAAAGAGAAATGGGGAGCAAAAGTTGTTGAAAAGTACCTAAATAAACTTGTTCAATATGAAATTTTTAAAAAAGAAAATTCTCATTTTATTTCAAATTATAAAGAGATAGATAACATAGGTAATACACTTGAGTGGTATATAGGGGAGGTTTTAAAAAAAGAATTTTCAATTCCTGTTTTATCAAACATAGAAATAAAAAACATAAAAGAGGGAGGAGATTTTGATATTTTCTTTTTACTTTTAGGAAATCTCTCATATCTTGAGATAAAATCATCTCCTCCAAATAATATATCAATTGAAGAAATTGAAAATTTTATAAAAAGAGTTGTTTCAGTTGGAACAAAAGTATCAATTTTATTCATTGACACAACACTTAATATAAAAAGGAATATAATAGATAATATGGAATTTTTGCTTAAAAGAGTTAAAAACAATTTTTTAGGTAAAATGATAAGAAACGGATTTTATAAAGTGAGTAAAGGAATTTATGTTTTTAATTCAAAAAGAAGTATTGAAGAGAGCATTAGAATTGTTATAGATGATCTGTTAAAGGTGGAGGCACTTTGAGAGTTTTAATTACAAATGATGATGGAATAGATTCTCCTGGAATTAAAATATTAGGAGATGTTTTCTCAGAGGAGTTCGAAACTTTTATAATTGCTCCTGAAAGACAGAGAAGCGCCTTAGGACACTCAATTACAACTCATAAACCATTAAGAATAAAAGAGATAGAATCAAATAAATCTAATTTAAAAATTTATGCAACAAATGGCACAACAGCAGATTGTGTTATTTTAGGAGTTGACATTGTAGTTAAAAAAATAGATTTTGTTGTTTCTGGAATAAACGAACTTCCTAATGTTGGTGATGATATAACATATTCTGGAACAATTTCAGGAAGTATGGAGGGAATCATAAACGGGATTCCCTCAATTGCTGTCTCAATTCTAGGATTTAAAGAAAATTTAAATATTGCTGCACACTTTTCAAAAGAACTTGTTAAATATTTGATAAAAAATCCACTTAAAAAAGGAACATTTTTAAATGTAAATTTTCCTGGTGAGGGAGAGATTAAGGGTGTTAAGATCACAAAAGTTGGAAAAGTTTGGTATAAAAATAGAACAATTGAGAGAAAAGACCCTCTTGGAAAACCATATTTTTGGATAATTGGAGAACCAGTTTGGGAGGGAGATAAAGATACTGATACTTGGGCAGTCAGAAATGGTTTTATTTCAATTACCCCTCTTCACCTTGATTTAGTTAATTATGAAACTTATGAAATTTTATCGAAAAAAGAGAGTGATTTTTTAAATTTATTAAAAGATGGATAAAATTTTAATTTTAACTGAAAAGCCCTCAGTTGCTGAAGATATTGCAAAAGTTTTTAATGCAAAAAGAAAAGGCAATTTTTTTGAAAGCGATAAATATACAATAATTTTTGCATTAGGACACCTTGTAACTTTATGTGAACCAGAAGATTATGATAAAAGATATAAATATTGGACGATAAAAGACCTTCCAATTATTCCAAATGAATTTAAACTAAAACCAATTGAAGAAACAAAGGATCAATTTAATTTTGTAAAAAAATTTCTTAAAGATGATTCATTTAAGTTTGTAGTTAATGCTTGTGATGCAGGTAGAGAGGGAGAATTAATATTTAGATTTATTTATAAACTTTCAGAATCAAATCTTAAAGTTAAAAGACTTTGGCTAAATGCACTTACAAAAGAAGAGATTTTAAATGGATTTAATAACCTAAGAGATGGGGAAGAGTTTGAAAATTTAGGAATGGCAGCAGTAGCAAGGGTACAGGCAGATTGGCTTGTTGGAATAAATGCAACAAGAGCATTTACAAGAAAAGAGGGGCTTCTTCTCTCAATTGGAAGAGTTCAAACTCCGACTCTTTACATGATAGTTGAGAGAGAAAATGAAATTCTATCTTTTAAAAAAGAGAAATATTTTGAAATTTTTGCTTATTTTGAGAAAGAGAAATTCAAATACAAAGGAAAGTGGTTTGATGAGAAGGATGATAGAATTTTTGACACAAGAAAATTAGATAAAATATTGGAAAAAATTGAAGGAAAAGATGGAGTAGTTGACTTGATAGAACTTAAGAAAAATAAAATCTTACCACCACTTTTATATGACTTAACTGAACTCCAAAGAGAAGCAAATAGATTATTTGGATTTACTGCTCAAAAAACTTTATCTATAGCCCAATCTCTTTATGAACAGGAAAAACTTATAACATATCCAAGGACAGATTCAAGATATCTTCCATCATCATTAAAAGGTGATGTTCCTAAAATCTTAAAAAAACTTTCAAACATAAATATTTATAAAGAAAATATAGAAAATGTTTTAAAAAGTGGAATAAAATTTAATTCAAGAATAATAGATGATTCAAAAGTAACAGATCACTTTGCAATTATTCCAACAGGAGTTTTGCCAAAAACCTCTCTTTCTCAAGATAAAAGAGTAATTTTTGATTTAATTGTTAAAAGATTCATTTCAGTTTTATATCCTCCTGCAGAAGAGTTAAGGTTGACAATTATAACAAAAATTGTCGATGAAAAATTTAAAACAGATGAAAAGTACCTTATCTTTTCTGGATGGATGAAAGTTTATGGAAAAGAAGAAGAGTTATATAAAGAAGTTCCAATCAAGGTTAATGATAATGTTAAAACTCAAAAATTAGAGAAAGTTGAAAAATATACTGAACCTCCTCCAAGATTTACTGATGGAGCAATTCTCTCATTAATGGAGACATGTGGAAAATTCATTGAAGATGAAGAATTAAGAGAAGTTCTAAAAGAAAAAGGAATTGGAACTCCTGCAACAAGAGCACAGATTATTGAGAGGTTAATTGAAGTTGGATACATTGAAAGAGATGGAAAATATTTAATACCTCTTCCAAAAGGAATGAAACTTATTGAAACATTAAAAAAAATTCCACTGGAAGAACTTTTGTCACCAGAACTTACTGGTGAATGGGAGAGAAAACTTCTTCTAATTGAAAGAGGAAAACTTGAATATAAAAAATTTATAAAAGAGATAATAGATTTTACAAGAGAAATTGTTGATAAAGCTATAAAAAGAGAAGGAAAAAGAATAAAAGATGAGATAGTTGAAGTTATTGGAGTTTGCCCCAATTGTAATAGTGAACTTGTTGAAGGAGAGAGAGGTTATTACTGTAAAAATTTCAAGGAGAAAAATTGTTCTTTTTATGTTCCAAAAATTTTTCTTGGAAGAAAAATGACAAGAGAAGAGGTTCTTGAACTAATTAGTAATAAAAAAACAAAACTTCTTTATGGTTTTATTTCAAAAAACAAAAAGAAATTTTCTGCATATCTTATGCTCGGGGAAGATGGAAAAGTTACGCTCTCTTTTCCAGAAGATAAAGTGATTGATGAAAAATCTCTTGGAAAATGCCCTCTGTGTGGTTCTAAGGTAGTAGAAACTGAGGCAAAATTTAGATGTGAAAATGAAAATTGCTCTTTTTCAATAAATAAGTTTATCCTTGGAAAAGAACTCAAAAGAGAAGATATGATTGAACTTTTAAATGGGAAAAAGACAAAAATGTATCATTTTAAATCAAAAGGTAAAAAATTTAAAGCACAACTTAAACTTGAAGATGATAAACTTAAATTTATTTTTGAGGAGGAAAGAGATGGCAAAGGTAATAATAAGAAAAGTAAGTGAATATAAAGAAGATTTAATAAGAGATATTTTTATTCAAAATAAAGATTTTATTTTAGAGGGCTTGTCTCATGGTGATAAAGTTCTTGTTAAACCAAATTTTTTATCATTCAATCCCCCAGAAAGAGCAGTAACAACACATCCAGTTTTTATTAAAACATTTGTTAAATTTTTAATTGAGAATAACCTTAATGTCATTGTTGGAGATATCCCTGGAAGAGCAATAAGCTTAACAAAACTTAAAGAACTTACTGGAGTTAATGACCTTGAAGAAGAAAATTTAAAGATAGAAGACCTTGGAATTTATGGTTTTAGAGTTTCTGGAAAATCAGTTAATGGAATTGAAATTAAATTACCAAATATACTTTGGGATGTGAAAAAAGTTTTTAACCTACCAAAAATGAAAACCCATTCTTTAACTTTCATAAGTGGAGCAACAAAAAACCTTTTTGGTTTAACTCCAAGAAAAGATAGATTAGAGATTCACTCAATTTCAGATCCAGTTTTATTTTCAAAAGTTTTAATTGATTTAAATCATTTTTTACCAGTTCCTCAAACTATACTCTTGGATGGAATTTTGGGAATGGAAGGAGATGGTCCTTCATTTGGGAATCCAGTTTGGTTTAATTTAGTTTTAATTTCAGATGATCCTCTTGTTGCAGATTTAATTATGAGTAAAATTATGGGTTTTGAAATAGAAGATGTTCCACTCTTCAAAAATGAAATCCCTTTAAATTATGAAATATATGGAAATATAGATGAGTTTGTAAGAAAATCTGAAAAACCAAAAACATTCCTTGTATCACCAAAAGGAACATCAAAAATCGCATCATTCTTTTATAAATATTTTGGAGATTATATTCAACCAAAACCATATGTTGATAAAAATAAATGTATAAAGTGTGGAGTTTGTGCATCAAAATGTGCAGGCAAAGCAATAACTTTAAACCCTTATCCAACCTTTGATAGAGAAAAATGTGTTTTGTGTTATTGCTGTCATGAGTTATGCCCTCAAGGTGCTATTTACCTTAAAAGAGGGATAATTTCAAAATTAGTTAAAACATAAAAGGAGGTTTTTATGGATCTTGGAATAAAAAATAAAATTGCAGTTGTAACAGGAGGAAGCAGAGGACTTGGGAAGGCAGTCGCTTTTTCTCTTGCTGAGGAAGGTGCGCGCCTTGCTGTTTGTGCAAGAGATGAAAAAACATTAAAAGAATTAAAAAAAGAAATTGAGGAGAGTTTTAATACTGAAATTTTTGTTTATCCATGCGATTTAACAAAGAAGGAAGATATTTTAAAATTTAAAGATGAAGTTATTAAATTTTTTGGAACAGTTCATCTTCTATTTATAAATAGTGGTGGTCCACCAACTGGTGGATTTTTTGATTTTAAGGAAAAAGACTATCTTGAAGCGATAAATTTAAATTCGATGAGTACAATAAATTTAACTTATTCATTTATTGATTACATGATAAATCAGAAATTTGGAAGAATTGTTGCTTCAACCTCAATTTCTGTTAAAGAGCCGCTTCAAGATATTATTCTCTCAAATGTTTCAAGGACTCCTGTTGTTGCATTTATTAAAAGTTTATCAAGAGAGGTTGGTAAATATAATATTACTGCAAATTGTGTCGCACCAGGTTATACATTAACTGATAGATTAAGAAAGGTAATTGAAAATAGAAGTAAGAAAAATGGAACAACTTTTGAAGAAGAGTTAAATAAATTAACAAAAGATATTCCACTTGGAAGAGTTGGAGATCCAGAAGAATATGCTGATGCTGTTACATTTCTTCTTTCTGAAAGGGCAAGTTATATAACAGGAGTTACTCTTTTAATTGATGGTGGCGCTTTCAGAGGTTTAATGTAATTTAAATTAAAGTTCCTGCTCCTTTTATAGAACTTAAACCAGTTGGTCTTTCTCTAAGAGTAACCTCAATTTCCATTGTTTTGCTTCCCCTTATTATCTCCAATTTAACTTTATCTCCAATGTTTTTCTGTCTTAAATATTTAGTTAACTCTTGAACAGAGGTTACCTCTTTCCCTTCAAATTTAGTAATAATATCAAATGGTTTAAGTCCTGCTTCACTTGCACTTGTTCCACTTAAAACTTGAACAACAAGAATCCCTTTGTTAACTGGAAGATTATTTCTTCTTGCAATTTCATCTGTAATTGCAACTCCACTTATTCCAAGAAAAGGCCATTTAACTTTTCCAAAAAGTTGAAGATCATTAACAACTTTTTGAATTGTATTTGAAGATACAGCAAAACCAATACCTTGACCTGCTGCATAAATTGCTGTATTCATTCCTACAACTTCTCCAGAAAGATTCAAAAGTGGTCCACCAGAATTTCCTGGGTTAATTGCAGCATCTGTTTGAATTACTCCAACAAGTGTTGTTCCATCTTCAAATGTGAGTGTTCTTTCAAGTGCAGAAATAACTCCTGTTGTAACAGTGTGATCAAATCCATATGGATTACCAATAGCAATAACAGTTTGACCTACCTTTAGCATAGATGAATCAGTAAAAGTTAGGTATGGAAGATTGTTTGCATTTATTCTTATCAATGCAATATCTGATGATGGGTCTGTTCCGACAATAAATCCATCATATTCTTTTCCATCATTCAATGTTACAGTTATCTTTTTTGCACCTTCAACAACATGATTGTTTGTAACTATTAAGCCATCTGGAGATATTATAAATCCAGAACCTAGCCCTGGAGTTTCATAATTAAAGAAGAAATCTTGAACAACTTGAGTTGTTGAGATTCTTACAACCGCAGGACTTACCTTTTCGGCAACATCTATTACTTGAGATTCTTCAACTTTTATAACTTCACTTACATTTACATATTGAACTTTAGATGGGTTTTGGTTTGGGATATAAAAATTTGATTTTAAATATCTTACTGTTATTAAACTTCCCAACCCTCCACCAATTAATGCTCCAATTATAAACACAACAAGAACAACAAAAGTTGTTCCTCTTCTCTTTTTTGGTTTTTCCTCAATTAGTTTTTCTTTTATCTCTTCTTCGATTTTTTTGATTTCTTCATCTTTTATCTCTTCTTCTTTTCTTTCGAACTCTGCTCTTTCAAATTCTTCCATAGAATTTACCTCCTTTATTATTTAAATACAATGAAAGGACTCCTTTTGTTACAAATTTAATTTTTACTCAATAAATTCTTCTGTGAACTTAGATATGTCTTTTGTTCTACCTATGAAAACAATTATGTCATCATGCCTAAATATTTCTTCAGAAGATGGTGCAACAATAAATTCTTCTCCTCTTTTTATCCCAAGAACAATTATTTTAAATTTGTTTCCTAAATCAAGTTCTCTTAAAGTTTTTCCAACAAATTCTTTTGGCACTTTTGCCTCTTCAAGATTGTATTCAGGAGATATTTCAATAAAATCAAGAAGAGAAGTTGAAGTTAATTGAATTGCAAGTGTTTCTCCTCTTTCTTTTTCTGGAAAAACAACCAAATCTGCACCAATTTTTTCAAGAATTTTTCCATGCAATTCATCAACTGCCTTTGCAACAACATATCTTATTCCCATACTTTTTACAATCATAGTCGATAGAATACTATGTTCTTTATTATCTCCTATTGCAATAATCACTGTATCACAATTTTTTATTCCAGCTTCTTCAAGAGCAAGTTCATCTGTTCCATCTGCTAAAATAACATGAGTTAATTTATCTTTAACTTTTTCAATAATTACTCTATCATTATCTATTGCAAGAACTGGAAAGCCTCTCTTTTCTATATTTGAAGCAACTGAAAATCCAAATCTTCCAAGACCAATAACTCCAAAAGTTATCTTCATAATTTTATCCTATCATAACTTTATCTTCTGGTAAATAAACCCTTTGAGATTTTTTTACAATAACACTTGTTAAGAAAGATAAAATTCCAACTCTACCAGTAAACATTGTAAAAATTATTATAAATTTTCCAATTGTGGATAATTCTGGAGTGATTCCTGTTGAAAGTCCAACAGTTCCAAAGGCAGATACAACTTCAAAAAATATTGAAATCAAACCAAATTTTTCTGTAATTGATAATAAAAATGATGAAAAAGAAATAAGGAATAATGCAGTTGTAAAAACAAGATAAGATTTTTTAATTGAAAGTGTTTCAACACATCTTCCGAAAATTATAACTCCTTCTCTTCCTTTTATCCAACTTCTGATATTTAGTAATATGAGTGCAAATGTGGATGTTTTTATACCACCACCTGTTCCTCCAGGTGATGCTCCAACAAACATTAAAAATATTGTCATAAGTAAGGTTGGTAAATTTAAATAACTTACATTAACAGTGCTAAAACCTGCTGTTCTTGGAGTTATTGCATGAAAAAGTGATGAAAGAACTCTTTCTTTTGTTGAATAAAATTTAAGAGTTCTTGGATTTGAAATTTCAAATAGATAAAATAGAGTAGCACCTAAAATTATCAAAATTATTGTTGTTGCAAGAACAAGTTTTGCATGAGTTGAAAGTTTTTTTGATTTTGGAAAATCAATAAGTTCACTTATAACACCAAAACCAATTCCACCAAAAACAATAAGTAGAATTACAGTTATATTTAAAATAATATTTCCTCTATATGGAGTAAAACTTCTAAATCCTCCAATTAAATCAAAACCAGCATTACAAAATGCTGATATTGCATGAAATAGACCATAAAAAAGTGATTTTGGAAAACCAAAATCTCTTAAGAAAACAATTGATAAAATCAAAGCACCAGTTCCTTCAAAAATCAAAACTATGTAAAGGATTCTTCTCGCAAGTTTAATAATTCCACCAATGCTAAAAAAACTAATTGATTCTTTTAAAATGATTCTATCTAAAAGAGGAATTTTTCTTCCGAGAAGTAAAGATAAAAATGTAAAAATTGTCATATAACTCAATCCACCTATTTGAATAAGCAAAAGAATTATTATTTGTCCTATTATTGAATAGTGTGTTCCAGTATCAAGAACAACAAGACCTGTCACACATGTTGCTGAACTTGCAGTAAAAAAAGCATCAACTGGATTTGTCCATGTATTATTTTTTGAAGATAAAGGAAGCGATAACAAAAAAGCACCTATTAAAATAATCAATAAATATGATAATATTATAAATCTTCCTGGTTCTTTTCTTATATTAGATAGATGGTTTATCATCTGTTTTTAATTTAAAAGATGAATACGAAGAAAAAATGGAAATTAATAAAAATATAATTGAAATTAAAAGAGGGATTGTGTCTTTTATGTTTATGAATAAAAGATATCCAAAAATTATTATTGAAAGAATATTTAAAATTTTTGATATTAAAATGTATTCTTTAAATTTCAAAACATATGAGACTGTAAGAAGCATAATTGAAGCAAGAAGGAAATTCATTGATGTATTAACATTTATTAGTCTTAACCACCAATTTGTTATTCCACTGAACATATCTTTTGGAATGAAAAATGTAAGAAAAACTATAAAAATAACCAACAAAACAATAAGATTCGATCTTTTAGATTCGATTATATTTAAATATTTTTTAAGAGTTTTCAATGAATAAACCATGAATGAAAACATAACAACTACAGTTAAAAATAAAACAAAATTTTTACTATAACTTTCACTTAAACCAGCAAATCTTAAATATTTTGCCATTCCTTCTTGAAATAAAGTTAAAGGGTCTTTCCCTTTTATTAATGAATCTGTTTTTGCATAAATTATTAATGAGAAAGAAGAAACTATTCCTGCAAGAGAAAGAATAGTTAAGGGTAAAAGAGAAACTTTTGATATATCTTTTTCTCCTTTTATTTCATTTGATGTGAATAAAATTGAGAATAGTGACTCAAATCCCGAAAATGCAACAAATGAGAGAGTTCCAAAAATTAAAGGAATCATTGAGCCCCTTGAACTTATGAATATAAACTCTTCTCTTTGAATCCTTAAACCAATGAATGGACCAAAAAATCCACCAAAAAGAATTACAAAAATAAGAAAAGATGAAAGATATGAGAATGGTTTTGAAAACAGGTCATCTTTCAAAAATACAAATAAGATAATTAAAATAGTTGTTATTAAACCAAATGTAAACTTTTCAGTTACAACTTTAAATGGAAGAGAAAGCGGATAAAAACCACCAAGGAAAATAATATAAAACAGAAAAACAAGGAAAAATATTGTATATGGAATTATCTCATCCTTCTTGGTTTTTAAAAAGTAAGAAAAGATGAGAGATAATAAGATAAGGAGAAGAAAAGATGTAGATACACCTCTATTTTGCCCTAAAAGTTCAGTTGTATAGTGAATAAATGAAATTGTAATAATAAATGAGAAAATAATCAAAAATATTAAAATTACATTCTTTAAATTTTTATTATTTGTTAATCTTTCTTTTAAATTATCTCTAAAATTCAGGAGTGTCGAAAGAAAAGAGAGAGGATAAGCTAAAAATAGCATCATTGCAATAGTTAAAACTATTACTGGTATATAGCCCCATTCCATCGCAACAATTGGAGCAAGAAATAGGTAAATTCCTCCAACCGCACCTAACTTTTCACCAAAGGGGATTATAGAGAAACCACCTTCTCTTTTTATCTTAAATTTCTTTTCAAAGAAAAACTTAGATAAAAAATATAGAACAAAAAGTATAACAAAAACAAAAGATGACAAAATATATAATTTCATACACCTCTCCTTTTAAAGGTTCTCATACAATCATAAATTTTAAATCAATTAAAATTTCTGTCAAGAAATGTTAGAATTTTATTTATGAAGATTGGTTATCCATGCATTAATTACTCTATTAACTGTTCTCCGAATAGAACTTTTAGATTAAAATCTTACAGTGAAGAGAGATTAAGAGATGTTATTAAAAATAATCTAATTTGCCTCAAAGAAATTTTAAATTTCAACAAAAAAGAAAATTTAAAGTTTTTTAGAATATCATCTGAAACTATTCCTTTTGCATCACATGAAGTTATAAGTATCGAGTGGTTTAAAGAGTTTAAGAACGATTTAAAAGAAATTGGTAATTTTATAAAAAAGAATGATTTTAGAGTTTCTATGCATCCAGATCAGTTTATTTTGATTAATTCAATTAAAGAAGATGTTTTTTTAAGAAGTGTTAAAGAACTTGAATATCATGTAATTTTTCTTGATACAATGGAAATTGACTTTTCTCATAAAGTTCAAATTCATATTGGTGGTGTTTATGGTGATAAAAATTCATCAATTGATAGATTTTTAAAAAGATATGATACACTTCCTGACTTTATTAAAAAAAGATTATGTATAGAAAATGATGATAAATATTATGATGTAACTAGTGCTATAAAAATAAGTAAAGAGAAGGGAATTCCAATTATATTTGACTATTTTCACTATAAATGTAATAACACTGGAGAAGAGATAATGAGTTTTTTTGATGAAGTTGTTAAAAGTTGGAAAAAGGACGATGGAATTCCAATGGTTGATTATAGTTCTCAAGAGAAAGGTGCTAAAAAAGGAACACATGCAACAAAAATTGATATTAAAGATTTTGAAGAGTTTATAAAAATCACAAGACCTTATGATTTTGATATTATGCTTGAGATAAAAGATAAAGAAAAAAGCGCAATTAAAGGAAGAGATGTTCTCAAAAAATTAAATCTCATTTAAAATTTTCTTTAAAGAAAAATAGGTTATTTTGTCTAATTTTTTATCTTTATAATATATTTCCTCAAAATTGGATATAAAATTTTTAAGTTTAAGTTTTATTTTTTCATCTTGAATTTTTTCAATAAACTCTTCAAGTCCCTCAAATTTTTCTTTTTTAACACCAATTTTTCTTAATTTTTTATAAAAAACTCTTATTAATTTTTCCTCTAACCCCTCTTTTTTAAATTTTAAGATTCTAAATAGAAATATTATTAATAAAATTAAACCTATAAATGAAAGATAATTTAAATTTTTAAAAATATTTCCAAATGAAAATTTCAATTTCAAATCAACTCTTATATCCCTTATTTTATTCAATAAAGCAATTTGCTTTTCAAGATCATAGTTGATAACAAAAGTATTATAATAGTAGTTTATTGTGTCAAGAAAAATCCTAAATTTTGATATTTTTCTTGAGGAAAGAAGTGCTGCCTCTCTTTCAGATGAGGGTGTTGGGTCAAATCTTATCCAGCCTATATCATCAATGTATGCTTCAACCCATAAATGAGCATCAGATTGCTTAACTATGTAATATTTACCTATTTCATTGTAAATTCCACCTTTATATCCAGCAACAACTCTTGATGGAATTTGAAGTGCTCTTACAATCAAAGCCAATGAGGTTGCGAAATATTCACAATTCCCCTCTTTTGTTTTAAATAGAAAATCTTCAATTGGATTTTCTGAAACAGGTAAATTTTTTAAATTGTATTTAAATTCTCCACTTAAGAAATAGTTTTGAACTTTCTCAATAACTTCTAATTTATTTTCACCATCAAATTTTTTAACAAATTCATAAAATTTGTTTGATAAATTTTGGGGAAGTTGAAGATAAATTTTTCTATCAATATTTTTCTCATATATCACATCTGAAACAACTGATTTCAAGTCATACCTGATTTTATTTGAGATAATATCTCTTGTTTTAAAGTTTAACCCCTCTCTTTCATATCTTAAAAATGAATAAATTGCTATCGGTTTATCTAAGCCAAATAGATAATTTCCTCCATATGGTTCAAGATAAATTGTTTGTTCAACTAATTTACCTCTTATTTCAATATTTTTTGAATCATCAAATCCTTTTACATAAATCCATTCATTATTGTCATAATAATTTAGTGTTATACCTCTGAAATATAGTTCATCTTCATTTAATCTTTCTGTTGAAACTCTAAATATGACCGATTCATCCTCTTGAATGTCTGAAACATTTCCAAGTTTTACTGTTTCTGAAAATCCTGTTCTTGCAGTAAGAGTTGAGCCGAAAAATGAGAAGATTGGATTTGGTGTTCTTGGAAGACCAAAAAATAGAATAACTGAAAATGGAAGAGCAATAATTGGAATTAAAACAACACTTTTTGATATTTTTAGAAATTCACTAAACCTAAAAGTTATTTTTTTATCCTCTGAATAAAATGTTAAAAAGATAATTGAGAAATTTAATAAAAATATGAAAATTAAGAAAAAGAAAAGAAATGATATTTCAAAAGAGAAAATTGTTGCTCCTGTAAAAATAAGAATTGCAATCAAGAAAATTTGAAGATAATCTCTTTTTTCTTTATCCTCCAAAAATTTAATTGAAAGAAGAACAATTAAAGATTCAAGAGCAGGAGTTATTATATCTGAAAGTGTAACTCTTAAAAATATTAAAACAACAAAAATTATTGTGATTATATTTAAAAGAGTTCTATTTATTCTGAAATATTTAACAAAATCTTTGTATATTGCTAAAACAAAAATTATTAAAGAAATAAAGAAGTATGGAAAAGATATTGATTTAAAAGAGAAAATAAACATCTCAATTCCAATTAAATATGTCAATATATTTAAAACTTTTTTAATGTCTAATTTATTATTCATAGAGAGCAAGTTCCATTAATAAATTCAATTTATGAGTGTATGAAAAATCTGGTTTAAAAAATTTATCTCTAATCTTTAATCCAACAGGTATTCCTTTTTTGAAATTATCTAATATAAGAAAAGTGATATAAGAAATTTTATCCTCAATATTTCTTACTCTTAAATTATCAAAATCAATGATTATCGGTTTATTTAAAAGAGAATCAAACTCTTTAATTTTAAGTGAGCCAGTTTTTGCACTACTCTTCCAATCAATATACTTCTTGGGAGTGCCATCAATATAATCTTTTATTGATTTTATTTCACCATCATATCCACTTTTTATCTGTGATTCATATTCTCCATTTTTATCTTTTTGAGAGAGAAAATTTTCATAGAAAAGAGTTTTCTTTGGTTCAGGAAAAACAATAATTTGAATTTCCTTTTTTAGTTGATAAAATCTAACAAAAAAGTTAAATGGAAATGGGGATGAAATTTGAATATTTTTAATTTTATGTATACCTCTCTTTTCAAAAACTATGTTTTCGGTTTTTGAGCTCTCTTTTTCAAAAAATGGGAAAAGAATCTCTTTATTTAAAAATTTTATTTTTATTAGAAAAGCAGGGAATTTTTTATTATTTATCATTTTAAAAAGAATCGGAGCTTCCTTTTTAGCATAAATTTCCTGAGGTGCTTCTACTTCAATATCTATATTTTGAATGTTATATCTTCCATAAAAACCTGAAACTGCCATAAAACTTAAAAGAAATGATGTTATTAAAAAAAGAAGATTATTTCCAGTATTAATTGCAGAAACACCTAAGAAAATTGTTATTAAAATATAAAAATATCCAGACCCAGTTATCTTTATTACACTGGGGTAGGAACTTCTTCTATTATTGATTTTATAATCTCCTTTTTATTAATATTTTCATACTCTTCTTTGAAAAGAACTCTGTGAGGAATAATATATTCAATAAGTTCTTTTACATCTTCTGGAATAACATAATCTCTTCCTTTGATAAATGCATTTGCTTTTGAGGCAAGAAGAAGAGAAAGAGACCCTCTTGTTGAAATTCCAGAATATAAAAACTTACTTCTTTTTGTTGCCTCAACTATTTCAATTATGTAGTCTATGACTTTAGTTGATATGTAAACTTCACTTTTTATTGTTTCTTGAATTTTTATAATCTCATCTTTTGAAAGTATTGGATTTATTTTTATTAACTCTTCTCTTGTGCTTCCAATTCTTAAAATTTCCCTTAACTCCTCTTTTTCAGGATAACCTAAGGATATTTTCATCATAAATCTATCAAGTTGTGATTCAGGAAGTGGAAATGTTCCAAAAAGTTCATATGGGTTTTGTGTTGCAATAACAAAAAATGGTTTGGGAAGATCATAGGTTTTTCCATCAATTGTAACTTGTCTTTCTGCCATTGCTTCAAGAAGGGCAGATTGAGTTTTTGGTGTTGCTCTGTTTATCTCATCAACAAGAAGAATGTTATTGAAAATTGGTCCAGGATGAAACTCAAATTCACCAGAATTTTTATTAAATACAGATAAACCTGTTATGTCAGATGGAAGAAGGTCTGAAGTTGCTTGAACTCTTCCAAAAGAGAGCCCAAGTGTTTTTGCAAGCCCTATTGCAAGGGTTGTTTTGCCTAAACCTGGCAAATCTTCAATTAAAAGATGTCCATTAGAGAGTAAAGTCATAAGGGAAAGTTCAATTGCTTTCCTCTTTCCTTGAAGATAATTTAAAAGGAAATCTATGATTAAACTAATTTTTTGGTTCATTGTGTTCTCCTTTTTAAGTTTATGAGTATTATAATTTTAATTGATTTGATAAAGGAGGTCAATATGGAAATTAAAGGAAAATGCGCATTAATTACTGGTGGAAGTAGAGGAATTGGGAGGGAAACAGCAGTTGAAATTGCAAAAAGAGGTGGGAATATTGGAATAAATTTTAAATCAAGAAGAGAAGATGCCGAAGAAGTTTCAAAAATTTGCGAAAGTTTGGGTGCTCAAGTTATTTTACTTCAAGGAGATGTAAGTAAAAGAGACGATGTTAAAAAAATTATAAAAGAGTTTGTTGATAAATTTGGAAGACTAGATATTCTTGTTAATAATGCTGGAATTGCACCAACAAATACAAAACTTCTTGATATAAGTGAGGATGAGTGGGATGAAATTATTGATATAAATTTAAAAAGTATGTTTCTTGTCACAAAAGAAGCACTTCCATATATACCTGATGGTGGTAAAATCATAAATCTCTCATCAATTGCTGGAAAAATGGGAGGAACAATTGGTCCTCACTATGCAGCAAGTAAAGCAGGAATAATTGGTTTTACATTCGCTCTTGCAAGTGAACTTGCTCCAAGAAAAGTTAATGTAAACGCAGTTGCTCCAGGACCTGTTGATACTGAACTAGTAAGTGACGATGTGAAGAAAAGATTAAGCGAATTAACTCCACTTAAAAGAATAGCAACTCCATATGAAATTGCTCATACAATTATTTATTTAATTGAAAATGATTTTGTCCATGGAGAAGTTGTTGATGTGAATGGTGGTAGATATATGGATTAAAAATTAAAAAAATTTTGTAAAATTTAATTGAAAAGATAAATAAACTCGATAAATTAGGAGGATATTAAATTTTTGTTTTTAATTCTCACTATAATTTTTTTATTTACCTTTTCAAATGGTATAAATATCTAAGAAATTACATTTGCAGACAAAATTAAACCTCCATCTATAAGTAAATCAACAATTCCAATCTATATAGATTTTTATCAATTTAAGAATTGAATATATAACAACTTCAGATTGGACAAAATTAGAGTTAATTAATATAGAAGATAAATTATTGACAATGAAATTCATTGATAAGATAGTAAATCCAGCGCATATAGGTTTAGAATATAAATTTTTAGGGCTTAATCAACCAATAGAAGATTCGATAAAAGATAAAATTGTTGGTATGATTGTAGATTTAGCACTTTCTACAGAAAATATTTCTAATCCTTTATCATATATTCTTAAAAAAGGTAATTTAGGAAAAAGCATTGTTAAAATTTTCATCATAGAAAAAGATAAAAAACAATTAATTAAAGAAGTAGCTCATGTTGGAGAAGTTCCAGGAAGTGAAGGGCTTAACCCGATATAATTTGATATTGATTTTAAAACACTTAAAAATATATCATCAACTCTAATACAGATAAATAGACCAACAAGAAAAATGATTTGGGCTTTTTACTATCCATGGTATTATAAAGATTCATGGTATAGTCCTGTTCTTAGAGACAGACCATTAAAGTTATATTCATCAGATGACCCAAAAGTAATTCTTAGTCATATTAAACAGGTTAAACAAGCCGGTATAGATGGTTTTATATCTTCTTGGTGGGAACCAGGCCATTATGATGATAAGAATTTTTAAGCACTTCTTAATTTAGCAAATAAAAATAGTTTCCCTGTTACGATATATATTGAAACTCTTTTAGAAAATGTACCAAGAGATGAGAATGAAATTTATCAAATGTTAAAATATGTAATTGACAAATATGGAAAACACCCTGCGTTTTTAAAAATAGATGGGAAACCTGTTATTGTTATTTGGCCTCGCAAGATGTTCCAATTGAAACATGGCAAAAAAATTTTCACAAAATTAAGAAAAGAGGGAAGAGATTCTATTTATATTGGATGTGTATATAACCTTGATAATTTAAATGTTTTTGATTGAATACATGAATATGGTGTTTTTGGTTTTGAGAATCTCAATGAAACATATAGTATAGTGATTAAAGCAACAAGATATTATTCATAATTATCTTCTGAACCATATATATCAAAAATTTGGGTTGCAACTGTTCAGCTAGGTTATGATGACAGACTTTGTCCAGGTAGAGTTGGTTTATTAAAGGAAAGAGAAAATAGTATGTACTATTGGAGCACATTTGAGGCAGCCATTGAAAGTGATCCAGATATGATTTTATAACAACTTGTAATGAGTGGTTGGAGCATACCTATATTGAACCGAGTGAATTATTCGGAGGCCTTTATTTATTGATAACTAAAATATTTTCATATAGATGGAAAAAGTAAGGTAATTTTAAAAAATTAAAAATCTGATAAAATTAATTATGAATGCTTAAAAATTTTACCGTTAAAAATTTTGCGATTATAGAAGACTTATCGATCGAATTCGATAAGGGTTTAAATGTTATTACAGGTGAAACAGGTTCAGGCAAATCAATTTTAATAACAGCACTTGGTGTAGCATTAGGAAATAAATTTTCAAAAGAGATGTTTAGAGAGGGAGAGGAAAAAGTTTATCTCACGACAACATTTGATGTAAGTGGAAATTCAAAAATTAAAAATTTTTTAATTGAAAAAGGCATTGATGAAGATATTTTATTTTTTCAAAGAGAGATAACAAAAGATGGAAAACAGAAATTAAAAATAAATGGAATGGTTGTTCCATACTCTATTTATAGAGAAATTGGTGAAAAATTAATTGATATACATGGTCAACATGAACCTCAATCACTTCTTGATAAATCAAAACATCTTGAACTCTTAGATAGATTTATTGGTGATGAATTTTTAAAAAAAAGAGAGATATTCAAATTAAAACTTGAAAGATTTAAAGAGATAAAAAAAGAAATTGAAGATATTATAAACAAAAAAGAAGAAAGAGAGAGAAGAAAAGATTATCTTTCATATGTAATAAATGAAATTGAAAAAGAGAAAATAAGCGAAGAGGAAGAAGAAAATTTAATTAATAAAAGAGAAATACTTAGGAATGTTTCAAAATTAAAAGAAATTTATAGCGAATCTTTTAAACTAATTGAAGGTGATGGTGAAGATTTAGGAATAATTGACAAAATATTTTTAATTGAGAAAAAATTAGGTGAAATCGAAAAAATAGACAAGTTTGCATATGATTTTAAAAGAGAATTACAAGAAATTGAAGTAAAAGTAAGTGAATTATCTCAAGAAATTAAGAAAAGAAAAGGCGAGATCGAATTTACACCAGAAGAACTCGATTTTATTGAGGAAAGATTAAAAACTTATGAGGATTTGAAAAGAAAGTATGGGAAAAGTGTTAAAGATATTTTAAATTTTCTTGAGGCTTCAAAAGAAGAGTTAAAAAATATCGATACAAGTTTTGAGAAATTAGAAGAACTTAAAAATGAACTTGAAAATATACAAAAAGAGTTAGTTGAACTTGGGAAGATTTTAAGAAAAGAAAGAGAAGAAGCATCATTAAAACTTAAAGAACTTATTGAAAATGAACTCACTTCCCTTGCAATGGAAAAAGCAAAATTCTTTATAAAATTCTTTGAAAAAGAGAGTGATGATGGAATTTTATTTGATGGAAAATATTTAGAACCAAATGAGCATGGCTTTGAAACAGTTGAATTTTATATTTCACCAAACCCTGGAGAATCAGAAAAACCTTTGATAAAAATTGCATCTGGTGGAGAACTTTCAAGAGTTATGCTTACAATAAGAACAATTTTTGAAAAAGTTGATGAAACACCATGTATTGTTTTTGATGAAATAGACCAAGGAATAGGAGGAAGAGTTGGTGAAATGGTTGGAAGAAAACTTCTTGAACTTTCAAGAAATGCACAAGTTATTTCAATAACACACCTCCCACAAATTGCTAGTTTGGGAGATCACCATATAGTTCTTACTAAAAATGTTATTAATGAAAGAACATATCTTTTAGCAAGAGTTCTTGAGGAAGATGAGAGAATTTATGAAATTGCAAGAATGTTAGGTGGTATTGAAATAACAGAAAGCGCAGTAAATCATGCTAAAGAACTTTTAATAAAAGGAAAGGAGGTGAAGGGTGTATAAAATTCTTGTTATAAATCCTGGTTCAACTTCAACAAAAGTATCATATTTTGAAGATGAAAAAGAGGTAAGAGCCAAAAAAATTGAGCATTCTGTTGAAGAACTAAAAAGGTTTGAGAAGATATTTGACCAATATGAATTTAGAAAGGGATCAGTTTTAAAATTTTTAAAAGAGAACAATATTGATGATAAAGACCTATCCTGTGTAGTAGGAAGAAGTGGTGTTTTAAGACCAATTTCTGCTGGAACATACATAATAAATGATAAAATGCTCGAAGATTTAAAAAATGCAACAATAGAACATGCTTCAAATTTAGGAGCACCAATTGCCTATGAAATTGCAAAGCCTCTTAATATTCCTGCATTTGTAGTTGCTGATGTTACTGTTGATGAATTTCCAGACATTGCAAGAATATCAGGTTTAAAAGAAATACAGAGAAAATCAAGATTTCATGCATTGAATACAAGATATGTTGCAATAAAGAGAGCAGAAATGCTTGGAGGAAAAATAACTGACTTTAATTTTATTGTCGCTCATATTGGTGGAGGAATTTCTGTTGTTGCTTTTGAAAAAGGAAGAGCAATTGATGTTAATGATCCAAGTTCTTCTGGTCCATTTTCACCTGAAAGACCTGGTGGTCTTCCATCAATTGATATAGTTGAAATGTGCTATAGTGGCAAATACACAAAAGAAAAAATCAAAAAACTTTTAATGGGAGAGGGTGGAATTGTTTCTTATCTTGGAACAAATGACCTTAGAGAAGTTGAAAAAATGATTGATGAGGGAAATGAATATGCAAAACTAATTTATGAGGCAATGGCTTATCAAATTTCAAAAGATATAGTTGCTAATGCTGTTGTTCTAAAAGGAAAGGTTGATGAGATAATTTTAACAGGAGGAGCATCAAAATCTGAAAGATTAACAAATTTAATTAAAGATAGAGTTTCTTTTGTTTCAAATATTTTCATTTTTCCTGGTGAAATGGAGCAAGAGGCACTTTGTTTTGGAGCATTGAGTGTATTGAGAGGAGAAGAAAAACCAAAAGAATATTAAAAGGAGGAAAAGATGATTAAAAATTTTGATGAATTATTAACAGAAGTTAAAAAACTTGGAAAAAAAACCTTAACGATCGCTAATCCTTATGAAGCAGAGGATCTTAAGGCAATTAAATTTGCTAAAGATGAAGGAATAATTGAGCCAATTTTAATTGGAAGCAAAGAAGAGATAAATAAATTTTTAGAAAAAGAGAAAATTGAACTTCAAGCAGAGATTGTTGATGAGAAAGATTATTTTAAAGCAATTGAACTTTCAATTTCATATGTAAGAGAGGGAAAAGCTGATTTAGTAATGAAGGGTTTAGTAAAAACTCCAGAGCTTCTTCATGCTGTTCTTGACAAAGAAAAAGGTATAAGAAAAGAGAAAGTTTTATCACATGTTGGAGTTTTACAATGTTCAAGATATCCAAAATTAATAATTATGAGTGATGGAGGAATGATTATTGCTCCAACACTTGAACAAAAAGTTGAAATATTAAAGAATGCCTTAATTGTTGCAAAGGCACTTAGAATAGAAACACCAAAAGTTGCACTTCTTTCAGCAATTGAAATTGTTAATCCAGATATGCCTTCAACTCTTGATGCAGCACTTATAACTATGATGACAAAAAGAGGTCAAATTAAAGGCGCAATAGTTGATGGACCTCTTGCTTTTGATAACGCAATTTCAAAGTGGGCAGCAGAAGTAAAAGGAATTAAATCTGATGTTGCTGGAGATGCTGATGTATTTATTGTTCCAAACATTGAGGCAGGAAACATATTCTTTAAGATTTTAAATTATCTTTCTGATGGAATAAGTGCAGGTGTTGTTATTGGAGCAAAAGCACCTGTTATTCTTCCATCAAGATCAGATTCAAAAGAATCAAAATTTTATTCAATTGCTTTAGGTTGTTTAGTATCAACAATTAAATAAAAAAGGAGGAGAGTTTATGGAGAAAGAAGTAACTTTAAACCCATTTAAGATTGCACAGGAGCAGATTGAAAAAGTTGGTGAGATTCTTAATCTACCAAAAGACATCGTTGAAGTTTTAAAATGGCCAAAAAGAGTTGTTCAAGTTGCAATTCCTGTAAAAATGGACGATGGAAGTGTAAAAACATTTTTAGGTTGGAGATCTCAACACAATGATGCATTAGGACCTGCAAAAGGTGGAATTCGCTTCCATCCTGAAACAACAATGGATGAAGTTATCGCTCTATCTATTTGGATGACACTTAAGTGTGGAGTTGTTGGAATTCCATATGGAGGAGGAAAGGGAGGGGTTAGATGTAATCCAAAAGAGATGAGTCAAGGAGAAATTGAGAGATTATCAAGAGGTTATATTGATGGAATATGGCAGGTTATTGGTCCAGAAAAAGATATACCTGCACCCGATGTATATACAAATCCTCAAATTATGGCTTGGATGATGGATGAGTACTCAAAAATAAGAGGTTTTAATGCTTTTGGTGTTATTACTGGAAAACCAATTCTTCTTGGTGGTTCAGAAGGAAGAAATATGGCAACTGCTATGGGAACCCTTTATACAATTAGAGAAGGAGCAAAAGCAATAGGACTTTCTCTTAAAGGAGCAACAGTTTCAATTCAGGGATATGGAAATGCTGGATATTTTGCAGCAAAACTACTCCATGATGATGGGGCAAAAATAATTGCAGTAAGTGATTCAAAAGGCGCAATTTACACAGAGGAAGGACTTGATCCTGATAAAGTACTAGAACATAAGAATAAAACAGGTAGTGTTGTTGGATATCCTGGAACAAAAGAGATTGGTTCAAGAGATGTTTTAACAATTCCATGTGATATTCTTGTTCCTGCCGCTCTTGAAAACCAAATAACAACTGAAAATGTTAATGAGGTAAAGGCAAAAATAATTGCTGAGGCAGCAAATGGACCAACAACTCCTGAAGCAGATGAAGTAATAGCAAAAAAGGGAATTCTTATGCTTCCAGATATTTTAGCAAATGCAGGAGGAGTTACAGTTTCCTATTTTGAATGGGTTCAAAATAATTATGGATATTACTGGAGTGAGGAAGAAGTTCTTCAAAGATTAGAAAGAATTATGGTGAATGCATTTAAGAGTGTTTATGAGATGCATAAAGAGAAAAAGATAGATATGAGAACCTCTGCTGGTGCTGTTAGTATAAAAAGAGTTGTTGATGCAATGAAGTTAAGAGGATGGATTTAGAATTAGAGAATAAAGGGGCTCCTTAAGGAGCCCCTTTAAAATGAATGGAGGGATGTTAATGGAGAGAATTCTTGTTATAAATCCAGGTTCAACTTCAACAAAGATCGGTATTTTTGAAGGAGAAAAACCTCTTTTTATTGAAATTTTAAGACATAACTCAGAAGAGATAAAAAGTTTTAAAAGAATTTTTGATCAATATGATTTTAGAAAGAATGTCGTTTTAGAATTTTTAAAAAATAAAAATATACCACCTGAATCTCTAACATGTGTTGTTGGAAGAGGAGGACTCATAAAACCACTTAAAAGTGGAACTTACATTGTTAATGAAAGAATGATTGAAGATCTTAAAGGAGCAAAAAGAGGAGAACATGCAAGTAATCTTGGAGCAATAATTGCTTATGAAATTGCAAAACCTCTTGGAATTCCTGCATATATAGTTGATCCTGTTGTTGTTGATGAGATGGATGATGTTGCAAGAATTTCTGGGCTTAAAGGAATTGAAAGAAAAAGCATCTTTCATGCATTAAACCAAAAGGCAGTTGCAAGAAGAGCAGCAAAAGATCTTGGTAAAAAATATGAAGAGGTAAATTTAATTGTTGCACACCTTGGCGGAGGAATTTCTGTTGGTGCTCACAGAAAAGGAAGAGTTGTTGATGTGAATAATGCTTTAAATGGAGATGGACCCTTTGCACCAGAAAGAGCAGGAGGTCTTCCAACTCAAGATCTTGTTGAACTTTGCTTTAGTGGTAAATACACTTTTGAAGAGATGAAAAAGAAACTTGCAGGTGAAGGAGGACTTGTTTCTCATCTTGGAACAAGTGATGCAAGAGAAGTTGAAAAAAGAATCAAGGAGGGTGACTCTTATGCAAAACTTGTTTATGAAGCAATGGCATATCAAGTTTCTAAAACAATCGGAGAAATGGCAGCAGTTTTGAAAGGTGAAATTGATGCAATAGTTTTAACTGGAGGAATTGCTTATTCTGAAATGCTTACAAATTTAATAAAAGAGAGAGTGAGTTTCCTTGGAAAAATTTTAATTTATCCTGGAGAAGATGAGATGGAGGCACTTGCCCTCGGAGTATTGAGAGTTTTAAGAAAAGAAGAGGAACCAAAAATTTATGATTGATGGTATAGAAGGTATAAAAAAGATAAACATTTTTATTGGAGAGATTGGAAGCGGAAAAACAGAAATATCAATAAATTTTGGAATAAATATTAAAAAAAATGGGAAATCAGTTGATTTAATTGATTTAGATATTTACAAACCATACATAAGATTAAGGGATTTAAAAGATAAAGTTGAAAAATTTGGAGTTAACATAATTGCACCTCCAAAAGAAATTTCAAAGGCAGATCTTCCACTTATAGTTCATGCATCAAAAAGATGTATTTATGATGATAATAAACTTTGCATTTATGATATTGGTGGAGGTGAAAATTCAACTTTTGTTTTAAGACAATTTCCTGAAATCAAAGAGTTTAATTATGATATTTTTTATGTTTTAAATGTTTATAGACCATTTACTAGAAATTTAAAAGATATTGAAAAAAATATAAGAGATATAGAAATTGCATCGGGTTTTTCAATTACAGGTTTAATTTCAAATACACACTTAAGATTTGAGACAAAAGTTGAAAATATAGTTGAAGGATATTTAATTACAAAAGAAGTTTCAGAAAAATTAAAAATACCAATAAAATATTTGGGAGTTAAGGAAGACCTGATTGAAAAAATCGAAGATGAAAATTTAAAAAAATTGGTTTTACCTGTAAAAATTTTCATAAGATATCCTTATGAAAAGAATTAAGGAGGAATTATGGATAAAATTACAAAAGTTTTAATTAATGAGGATTTTTGTAAAGAGTGCCTTTACTGCATCAATTTCTGTCCAACTCATGTTTTGGAGAGTGATCTTACAAAATTCAATTCAAGAGGTTTTCATCCAGCAAAACTTGTTAATCAAGACGGTTGTATCATGTGTGGAATTTGCGCTCAAGTTTGTCCTGAAGGTGCAATTGAAGTGTTTAGAATCAAAGAGGAGGTCAAGAAATGAGCGAAAAAGTTTTTATAAAAGGAGCAGAAGCATTAGCAGAGGCAGTAATTCGATCTGGTTGTAGATTTTTCTATGGCTATCCAATAACTCCACAAAATGAAACACCTGAATATTTTGCAAGAAAACTTCCTTTAATTGGTGGTTTATATCTTCAGGCAGAAAGTGAAGTTGCAGCCATTAATATGGTTTATGGAACAGCATGTGCTGGAAAAAGAGTTTTTACCTCTACCTCTTCTCCTGGATTTTCTCTTATGCAAGAAGGAATTTCATATATAGCATGCTCAAATGTCCCTGTTGTTGTTGCAAATGTTGTAAGAGGTGGTCCTGGTCTTGGAGGCATTTCTCCTGCTCAATCAGATTATTTTCAAGCAACAAAAGGTGGAGGACATGGAGATTATAAAGTTGTTGTAATTGCACCTTCATCTGTACAAGAGATAGTTGATCTTGTTCCAAAAGCATTTGAGATTGCAGATAAATATAGAACTGTTGTTGCTCTTATTCTTGATGGAGTTTTAGGACAAATGATGGAAGCAGTAGAATTCAATTATGACATAAATCCTGAAACACTTCCTGAAAAACCATGGGCATTGACTGGTGCAAAAGGAAGAAAGAAAAACACAATTGTTTCATTTAATCTTGATCCTGAAAAACTTGAACAGATGAATTTGGAACTAAAGAAAAAGTACGATGAGATAGAAAAAAATGAGAAGATGTGGGAAGAATATAAACTAAATGATGCAGAGTATATTTTTGTTGCTTATGGCACTGCAGCAAGAATTATAAAAACTGTTGTTGATGAAGAAAGAGAAAGAGGAATTAAAGTTGGTCTTTTTAGACCTATAACACTTTGGCCATTCCCATACAATGAGTTAGGAAAATTTGTAAATCAAGCAAAATTTTTCTTAAATGTTGAGATGAGTTTAGGTCAGATGATAGAAGATACTCGACTTGCAATTTTAGACAGAAAACCAACATTTTTCTATGGAAGAACAGGTGGAGTTGTTCCAACAACAGTTGAAATAAAAGAGTTTTTTGAGAAAAAAATGAAGGAGGTAGAATAAATATGGAAGTTAAAACAATTTATAAATATCCAGAATCTCTTGAAAAAAGAATCACTCACTATTGTCCTGGTTGTCATCATGGAATTGTTCATAAACTTATTGCAGAGTTAATAGATGAGTTAAATTTATTAGAAAAAACAGTTATAGTTTGGCCAATTGGATGCTCTGTTTTAGGTTATGAATATTTTAAAGTTGATTCATGCGTTGCAGCACATGGAAGAGCACCAGCAATGGCAACAGGAATCAAAAGAGCAAATCCAGATAATTTTGTTTTAACATATCAAGGTGATGGAGATCTTGCATCAATTGGAATGGCAGAAATTGTTCATGCAGCAGCAAGAGGTGAAAAAATAACAGTTATTTTTATAAACAATACAAATTACGGTATGACTGGAGGGCAGATGGCTCCAACAACACTTCCAGGTCAAAAAACAACAACTTCACCATATGGAAGAGACCCAAAAGTTTGTGGTTATCCAATAAAAGTTGCTGAACTTCTCTCAAATCTTGAGGGTGTAGCATATATTGCAAGAGTTGCTGTAAATAAACCAGCAAGAATTACTCAAGCAAAAAAATATTTGAAAAAAGCATTTAATGCACAACTTAGAGGTATAGGATTTTCTCTTGTTGAATTTTTATCTTCTTGTCCAGTTCAATGGCATATGACTCCACTTAAAGCACTTGAAAGAATTGAAAATGAACTTATTCCATTTTATCCTCTTGGAGAATTTAAAGTAAAAGAAGGAGTTGAGTGATATGGAAAAAAGATTGGAAGCTGTAATTGCTGGTTTTGGTGGTCAAGGTATTATGTTAATGGGTGAACTTATTTGTGAGGCAGCAACAAAACTAAATCTATTTGCTACATTCTTTCCTTCCTATGGTCCTGAGATGAGAGGAGGAACTGCAAATTGTAATGTTATTGTTTCTGATAAACCAATTGCATCTCCTGTTCTTGCAATGAGTCAAAATATAATTGTTATGAATAAACCATCACTTGATAAATTTGAAAGTAGAGTAAAAGAAAAAGGCATTCTTTTTATGAACTCTTCTTTAATAGATAAGGAACCAACAAGAAATGATATTGAAATAATAAAAATTCCTGCAAATGAGATTGCAGATAAGTTAGGAAATACTGTTGTTGCAAATATGGTTATGCTTGGAGCATTTATTGAGAAGACAAAATATCTTCCTCTAGATACTATAAAAGAAGTTGTTGAAAAATTTTTAAGTGAAAGAAAAAAAGAATTGATTGAGATAAATCTTAAAGCACTTGATGAAGGAGCAAAATTAGTAAGATAGGTTTTTAAGGAGGCCCTTTTAAGGCCTCCATTTTTATTTTTTCAAAAATTCAAACAGAATATTTAAAAATTCGTTAGGTTTTTCTTCATGCGGAACATGACCGCAATTATTTATTATTTTTAATTCACTATTTTTAATTAGTTTATTCAATTTATATCCTATCTCAACTGATATAACCTTATCAAATTCACCCCAAATTATTAAAGTTGGATTTTCAATTTTATCTAAATTTTCCTCTAAATTTAATTTTTCTTGAGAAATAAATATTTCATATAAACCTTTATCCCAGTTTTTAGCATTTAGGACCTTTTTATATTGATTAAAAACCTCTTCTGTTATAAGAGAACTGTCATAATAAGCGATATCTTTTAATCTTTTTATTTGATTAACTAAAATTTTAACAAGTGGAGGCCATAAAAATTTTCCAAAAGGAGTTTTTAAAAATTTAACTAATCCTTCACCCATTACTCCATTAAGCACAGCACCATCTTCAATTATTAATTTTTCAATGTATTGAGGATATCTAATTGTAAAATAAGTTGCAACTCCACCACCCATTGAATGTCCTAAAATAATTGCTTTTTTTACTCCAAGGGAATCTAAAAATCTTTTCACAACTTCAACCTGACCAGTTCTTGAATATGGATTAAAACTTAAATTTTTACTTGGAACTCTTTCTGTTAATCCAAATCCCGGCAAATCAATTGCATAAACTTTATAGTTATTTGATAATGGTTTAAAAATATCCCTAAATGAATATGTGCTTGCACCAAATCCATGTATTAATAAAATTACTTTTTCACCATCTCCATACTCTTTATAATGAAGATTAAAATTATCAATTTTTATAAATTTTGAATCATAATCTTTGAGAGTATCAATATCTTTATATGATAGTTGAATTGAGATATAAGAGTAAAGGTAATATATAACAAATATTAATAATAAAATAATTAAAATAATCTTTAATATTTTTTTCATTTCAAAATATTCTCAATAAATTTGTTTATTTTATCCTCAAATTGATTGTTTTTTAAATCATCATCCTTTATAAACATGAAAACCTTTGGTTTAAACCCAACAATATTTTCAAAATCATCTAAAATTTTTATATTTTTTTCTCCAAAAACAGAAACAGAGAAAACTGAGTAATTTTTAATTTTATCTTTATAATTAACCAAAAAAGCTCTTATTGCTGGTGTAATATTTCCTGCCCAAATAGGAGTTCCAATGATTATGTGTTCAAAATTTTCAATATCTTGCTTTAAATTTTCAATTTGAGTTAATCTCTTAAACAAAGCATCATAACCTGAAATAATAAAACCGAAAATTCCTTCTCTCCTTTTTTTATCTATTATCTCTTCTGAAGCAAAATTTAGTTTTTCTTTTAAAACATCACCTATTTTTCTATTATTTCCAGTTTTTGAATAATAAACAACAATTCCTTTCATTTTAAATTCCTCCTTTTATTCATTTTAAACTATTTTTAAAATTATATAAAATTAAATAAGGAGGAGAGATATGAAAAAAATTATAAAAGTTGACAATTTCACATCGTTACTACATCCTTATCCAACAACACTAATAACAACTATGGGTAATGATAAAAAACCAAACATTATTGCTATTGCTTGGATTGCTCCACTTAGTATCAATCCACCTGTTTTAACTTTTGCTTTAAGAAGAGAAAGATACTCATATAAACTTCTTCTTGAAAATAAAGAGTTTGTTGTGAATATTCCTGATTTTAGATATGCAGAAGAGTCACTTATTTGTGGAACATATAGTGGAAGTGATAAAGATAAGTTTGAATTAACAGGGTTTAAACCAGTTAAATCAGATTATGTAAGCGTACCATCAATTGATGAATGCATTGCTAATATTGAATGTAGAGTTATTGATATAGTTGATAAAAAAGAGTTAGACCATGTTATTGTAATTGGTGAAGTTTTAAATGTTAAAGTTGAAGAGGAGTTTTTTGATAAGCATTGGGATTTAACTAAAGTCAATCTTCTTTTACATGTCGGAGGAAATTTATTTACTACAAATAAAAATGAAATAAAGAAAATAAAGGTTTAATTTTTAAAAAATCTCTTCGTTATATTTTGTTAATTTATTTTTTGCATTTTCAAGTGCTTGTTTTAAAAATATAATCTCGCCCTTGAGTGCTCCTATTTCAAAATTTAGTTTCTCAATCTCTTTAAGAGCAGAGTAGAGTTTAAAATTTAGTGTTGCATTGAGTTTTGACAGTTTCATATTTTCTTGAATCAAAAATTCTATTTTTTCTGAGAGTTCTTCATATGATAGTTTTTCTTTTTCCATATTAACTCCTTTTATTAGGAGTCATCACTCTTTGAAGAGATTTATAAGGCAGACTCCATTGCCTTAAAGTTATTAATAAATTTTAAATCTAAAAAACAAATTGTCAACCTCTTAAAAATTAATATTATAATATTTATAAAAAACTTTAATTTTTAAATTATGGAGGTGGAGAGTGACAACATTGTTTAAACCAGATGACACATGGGCATTGTGGACATTTCTTGTTGTTGCTGCATCTCTTTCCATTTACCTTGAACAGAAGTACAAATGGGCTTCAAAAATTAGTGGTGCGGTTATTGCCTTAATTTTTGGTCTTGCTGCAACAAACTTAAGAATTGTTCCAACAGAATCTCCAGTTTGGGATAATGTTTGGACTTACATTCTACCTCTTGCTGTAACTTTGCTTCTATTCCAAGCAGATTTAAGAAAAATTCTTAAAGAATCTGGAAGAATGTTTGGAATCTTCAACATTTCAGCAGTTGGAACACTTTTGGGTGCATTCATTGCAACTCTTCTTTTCGGAGCATTCATTCCAGAATACTATAAGGCAGCAGGTATTATGACTGGATCCTACATTGGTGGAGGAGTAAACTTTGTTGCATTATCAAAGATTTTTGAAGCAAGTGAAAATTTAATTGGTGCTCTTACAGTTGCAGATAACTTAAATATGGCTATCGCATTCATTATTCTTCTTGCTATTCCATCTTGGGCATTCTTTAGAAAAAGATTTCCTCATCCATATGAAGATGAAATTGAAAAAGCTGAGAGTGAATCAAAAGAGTTACAAGAGAAGACAAGAGCAGCAATGTATTGGAGAAGAAAAGAAATTTCTCTTCTTGATATTGCAAAAAATCTTGCAATTGCATTTGTAATTGTTTTTATATCAGTCAAGTTTACAACTTGGGTAAAAACAGTTATTCCTGGTGATGCAACAGGATTTTTATTTATTATAAGACTTATTTTTGGACAGATTTATCTTTTAATTCCAATAATAACTCTTATACTTGCAACACTCTTTCCCAATTTCTTACCAAAAATTCCAGGTTCAAATGAAATTGGAATGTTTATGATTTATCTTTTCTTTGTTGTTATAGGAATTCCAGCAAGTTTGTATGAAATAGTAACTAAAGCACCAGTTTTACTTCTTTTCTGTCTTGTTATGGCTGTTGTTAATATTATTTTTACTCTTGGACTTGGTAAAGTATTTAAATATAGTGTTGAAGAGTGTGTACTTGCGTCAAATGCAAATCTCGGTGGACCTTCAACTGCAGCAGGAATGGCAATAGCAAAAGGATGGACAAAACTCATTGTTCCAGCAATTCTTGTTGGTATATGGGGATACATAATTGGAAATTATCTTGGAACATTTGTAGGTTATATATTGAAAGGAATTTTCCACTTCTAAAATTATTTGTTTAATTTTTTAGCCCTTAGGAGTTAATCCTAAGGGCTTTTTTAGTTATGTATGGAGGAGATTATGAATGACAAAAATGAACTCATTTTAAAATTTTTAGAAACACCTATACCAAAATTAAAAAAAGAAGTCTGGGAAGAAATTAGAAAAATAAAAATCATTGAATGTGGAGAAGATCTTGTTCCTCTTGACCTTTATCCAGAAAAAATAATAAATCATCCTGAATATTTTATTCAAGGTTTAAAAAATTCACTGCCTGTTTGTTATACAAGAGTATCAATTTATGAAAAATTAATAAATGCAACTGAATTTTTACCAAATGGATATAAATTTGTTATATTTGATGCCTTCAGACCGGTTGAATTGCAGCAATCACTTTTTGACTCATATAAAGAAAAATTAAGAAAAGAAAATCCAAATTTGAGTGAAGATGAATTAATAAAATTAACATTAAATTTTGTTGCCTTACCATCTTATGATGAAACAAAACCTTCTCCTCACAATACTGGAGGAGCAATAGACCTTTCAATATGTGATGATAAAGGAAGATTACTAGATATGGGAACTTATTTTGATGAGATGAGTGAAGTTGCAAATACAAGATATTTTGAGGAAAAAGTTGAAAGAGGCGAAAAATTAACTGAAAAGGAAATAGAAATTTTAAAAAATAGAAGACTTCTTTTCCACATTATTACTTACTTTGACTTTACGAATTTTTCAAATGAGTGGTGGCATTATGATTATGGAAACCAACTTTGGGCTTATCATAAAGAAAAAGATTATGCAATTTATGGTAGAAGCAGACCAAAATTCTTTTGGTATGTTTAAATGTTTGAGGTGATAAAATGTAGTTGATGGAGAGAATTAGAGTTATTACTGATTCAACTACAAATTTACCTAAGGAATTTATTGATAAATATAATATTATTCAAATTCCATTTTATTTTGAGATTGAAAATAAGATTTACAAAGATTCAATTGATATAACCACAGAAGAAGTTTTTAAAATAGCTGAAGAGAAAAAGCATTTAGAATTTAAATCATACCCTCCAAAAGTCGAAGATTTTTTAGATGCTTTTAAAAATGTAGAGGAAGAAAAAATCATCTGTATAACTATCGCATCAAATATAAGTGGATGCTATAAAAATGCTTTAATTGCAAAAAATATGATTAAAGATAAAAGAATTGAAATTATAGATTCATTAAATGCTGGAAGTGGAGAAGGAATATTAACTTATAAAATTATAAAATTTATTGAAAGCGATTTATCTTTTAAGGAAATCGTTTCAAAAGGTAGGGAATTAGTTAATAGAATTAAAACATATGTTTATATTGATTCACTTAAAGATGTTTATAGAACAGGAAGAATTCCAAAAATTTTATCTGATTTTGGTTCACTTCTCTCATTAAAACCGATTGTTTCAATTGATTTTGGGAAAATAAAAAAAGTAACTCTCTCTAAAAATAGATATGATGGAATTTTGAAACTCATTGAAATTATAAAAAGAGAGATAAAGGGTGAAGAGATTTTTTCTATGAATATAAATTTTACAGATGAAGAAATCGAATTTTTCAAAAATGAAATTATGAAAAATTTAGGTAAAACAAAAATATTTACTGTTCCATTTACACCAATTATGGGTTATGCAGTTTTAACTGGTGCTTTTGGTGTATCTTTTATTGGAGGTGAGAGAGAATGAGGTTCATTGATTTTATATTGATTGCAATTTCATATTTTATTGGTTCATTAACATCTGGTATTGTTTTAACAAAATTATTTAAAAAAGAAGATATAAGAGATAAAGATTTTCCTGGAGGATCTGGTGCAGTAAGGCAATATGGAATTGGTTTTGGCTCTCTTGTTGGGCTTCTTGATATATTAAAAGGTTCAATTGTTGCACTTCTTGTTATTTGGTTTAGCAGAAATGAACTTACAATTATTCTCTCTTATATATTTTTGATTCTTGGAAATAACTATCCAATTTACTTTGGTTTTAAAGGTGGTCAAGGAGTAGGAGCAACAATAGGTTACGCAATAACTCTTTTTCCTCTTGAAGCAATAATTTCATTTCTAGTTGGTTCAGCCTTTGCTGTATCATTCAAATTTTTAAAATTGAATAGATTTATAAAGTTTATGGGAGCAGTTCCTTTTGGTGCAATTTTTGGATTAATAACAATGTTTATAATTTTAATTAGAAAGTATCCTTTTTATCCATTTCCTTTGCTTGTAATAATTGCAGGTGCGCTTTTACTTTTCAGAGGTCTTCAAGTAATTCTTTTTCAGAAAAAGAGAATGAGATGAATGATTTTTATAAAAAAATAAAAGAAACTCTTATTTTAACTTTAAAAAAACTTGAAGAAAAAGAGACATACATAAACAACCTGAATGTCTTTCCTGTTCCAGATGGTGATACTGGAACAAATATGTGCAAAACTTTAAAAGAGACGATTGAGTCAAAAGAGACTTTTCCTGATTTAGAATTTTTAAAATTTGTTAAAGAAAAAATTATTTTAAAAGCACATGGAAATTCAGGGATAATATTCTCTCAGTTTATAAAAGGATTTTTAGAAGAGATATTAAAAGAAGAGGGGAGTGGGTTTGAGAAAATTAAAAAAGGATTTGAGGTTGGATTTAAATTATCTTATGAAATATTAGAGAATCCAATTGAAGGAACAATAATAACTGTTATAAGAGAAGCAAGTGAAGGTATTAAGAAAGGTAAAGATATAAATGATGGTTTAAGATTTGCTTATTTTGATGGAGTAAAAGCGCTTGAAAAAACACCTGAACTTCTTCCAATTCTTAAGGATGCGCATGTTGTTGATGCAGGAGGTGAGGGCTTTGTTGTATTCCTTGAAGCACTTCTTGAAGTTTTTAATAAAGAATTTTATCAAAGGGAGAAAATAAAGTTTGATGAATATAATGTCTCAATTTGGAGAAAAAGGCCAAGTTTTAGATATTGTGTTGAAGCATACATAAAAAACTTTAAAAATTTACCTAATTTAAAGAAAAAATTAGGTGAATTTGGGAATTCAATTATTGTTTTAAAAGAAAATAGCGAACTCAAAATTCACATTCATACAAATAAAATAAATGAGATAAATGAATTTTTTAAAAATTTAGGTGAAGTTAAAGAAATAATTTCAAGAGATATGAGGAAACAGCAGTTAAGATTTTTACATGACATAGATATTGGAATTTTAACCTTTTCTTTAAGTGATAAATTGAGTGACCTATTTTATTCACTTGGAGCAACCATTGTTTTTGATATAAATGAAAAGCCTTCTTTAGAAGAAATTCTTGAAACAGTAAATGATATACCAACTCGAAAAGTTATTATACTTCCTAATGACAAAGATTTAATTTTAACAGTAAAAAATGTGAAAGATAAAACTTCAAAAAAATTAGACTATATAGAAACAAATTTTATTACTGAAGGAATAATAGCGCTTTTAAATTTTGATTCATCTTTAAGTTTCGAGGAAAATATAGTTAATATGCAAAAGTCAATTGAGAATGTTAAATCTGGTTATATTGCAAGATCAGATAGGAATACAAAATTTAAAGATATTGAGATAAAAATCGGTAATTTTTTTGCAACATTAAATAATGAAATTATTTTAAAGGGAGACAATCCTTCAAATATCTTTATGTCTCTTTTAAAAGAGATAAACTTTAATAAAAAAGAAATAATATTAATTTTTGGAGAAGATATAGACTATAACATTCAAGAAGAGATAAGATTTCAAATTATGAAAGAATACAATTCAATAGATTTAATAACTTATAATGGTGGTCAAAAAATATACAGTATCATTTATAGTATTAAATAAGGAAATTAATCTTTTTTCATCTCTTTTTTATAATTAGGGTCTAAATATTTTTCAGGATTCTCTTTAAATTTTTCATAACAAAATTCACTACAGAAATAATATTTTTTTCCTTTATATTCAAAGTTTAAACTTTTTTCTTCTTTTACTATCATTCCACAAACTGGATCAATATGTTTCATAAAATCACCTCCTTTTAAATTTTTATTTTGTTTAATCTTAATGAATTTGTTATTACATTTATAGAACTTAAGGCCATTGCTATTTCTGCAATGATTGGGTGGAGAAGACCAAAAAATGCAAGTGGAATTGCGATTATGTTATAGAAAAATGCCCAAAACAAATTTTCTTTTATTTTTTTAAAAGTTATTTTTGAGATTTTAATTGCTTTTACTACATTTGATAGAGTGCCTTTAAGAAGAACAATATCTCCTACCTCAATTGCAGTATCACTTCCTGATCCCATTGCAATTCCAACATCTGATTGTTTTAAACTTGGTGCATCATTTATTCCATCTCCAACCATTGCAACAACTCTTCCTTCTTTTTGTAGTTCTTTAATAATTTTTAGTTTATCTTCTGGAAGAACTTCTGCATAAAATCTATCTATTTTAAGTTCATCTTTAACCCAAAAAGCATAATTTATGTTATCTCCTGTTGCAAGTATTGGTTCTATATTCATTTTCTTGAGTGTATTTATAAGTTCTCTAGACTCTGCTCTTAGTTTATCCCTTAAAGCAATTATAGTTAAAATATTTTCAAAATCACTTAAAACAATAACTGTTTTTCCTTCTTTCTCCAATTTTTCAATTAATTCTCTTGAATTTCCTAAATTTTTAATAAATTTTGATATCTCTTTTGGTTTTCCTAAAATGTATTCTTTATCACCTATTTTACCTTTAACCCCAACTCCTGGAATCTCTTCAAAATAAGAAACAGTGAAAAAGTCTTTTTCATTTTCCAAATATTTTTTCACAATACTTTTTCCAATTGTATGACTTGAATTATTTTCAATAGATGCTGAAATCTTGAACCCCTCTTTTTGAGGTGTAAAATCGATAATATCAACGACCTCTGGTTGTCCATAGGTTAATGTCCCAGTTTTATCAAAAACTATTGTATTTACATCTTTCATTCTTTGAATTGCTTCACCATTTCTTATGAATATTCCTTTTTTAGCACTTATGCCACTGCTAACCACTATTGCAGTTGGAGTTGCAAGGCCTAAAGCACATGGACAAGCAATAACAAGAGTTGCTATCATAGAGTAAATTGAAAGAGAAATTCTATTTAGTTCTGGATTTATCCATGGAAGAAACCTTGATGCATTCGAAAGAATTGTTTTTGATGTTCCATAAAAGAAAAAAGTGAATAGAAATGAAAATAAAGAAATAATTAAAACAGATGGAACAAAATATGTTGTTATTTTATCAGCAAGTTGTTGAACTGGAACTTTTGATCTTTGAGCATCTTCAATCAATTTTATAAGATCTGCTAAAAAAGTTTCATCAATTCTTTTTGTAACCTTTACTAAAATTTTTCCATTTCCATTTAAGGTTCCACCTATAACTTCATCTCCTTCTTGTTTAAATACTTCATTTGACTCTCCTGTAACCATTGATTCATTAACCTGAGTTTTTCCTTCAATTATTACTCCATCAGTTGGAATTTTTTCAAATGGTTTTACAACCATTATGTCTTCAGGTTCAATTTGATTTATGTCAACTTCTACTTCAACTCCATCAACAATAATTCTTCCCTTTTTAGCACCAATTTCAAGAAGAGATTTAATTTCCTTTGATGCTTTTCCTTTTGCAAGATTTTCAAGATATTTTCCAAGTAGAAAGAAAAACGTTATCATTGCACCAACAAAGGAGAAATTAGAGATCTTTACTCCAAAAAATTCAATAACACCAGTAATAAAACTTGCAAGAGTTCCCAGAGAAATAAGTAAATCCATTTTTATTGTTCCATTTAAAAGAGATAAAATTGCACTTCTATGAATTTTAAATCCTATAATAAAAATAACAGGAATGGATAGAATAGTTTCAATAAATGATATTTGAGGAATCATTATTAAATTAAACATATGAATTATCATAACAATTGTTATTGGTAACAATAGAATAATTGAGAATATTAATAATTTTTTTGAATTTTTAAGTTCTCTATCCTCATCCTCTATATTTAATTTAAGTGAATAACCAACTTTTTTAACTTTTTCCTGAATTTCATTTAAAGTTATAACTTCTGGATCATAATAGAAAGTTGCTGTATTATTAATTAAATTTACATCAACATCACTAACCCCCTCAACACTTTCAATTGCTTTTTTAACTGTGTTTACACAGGATGCGCAATGCATACCTTCAACTTCTATATTCACTCTTTTTTTCATAAGTTTAATGGTCAATTCCTTTTGTTAGATAATCAAGAACACTTTTTAACTCTTCAAGTTTTTCTTCAAATTTCTCGGTTTCCCTTGATTCTTTTACACATGTTTCAATGTGTTTTTTTAAAATTTCAAGATTTACTTTTTTTAAAATAGAGATTACTGCTAAAATCTGTTTTGATATATCAATACAATACTTATCTTCATGAATCATCTTTTCGATTCCTTGTAGATGTCCTTTAGCAATGTTTAATAATTTTAAAACACCTTCATGTTTGTGATGAATAAATTTTTTCTCATCAATAATATCTGTTTTCTTACTCATAATTATAAATCTCCTTATCCTATCCTATAGGGTAGGATGTATAAATTATAACATTATAAAATTTTATTTTTCAATTTAACTTTAGATTTTCAATAAAAATTGTTAAAATTATAATATACATAAAATAAGGGAGGTGAAATTTTTATGAATGATGCAGAAATCATTTTAAAATTAACTGAAATGAGAATGTGGGATAAAATTGATGATGCATTTATCTGGATGTACACACAATATAAAGCAGATTCTTATGATGAATTCAAAGAGAAATATCCAAGAGGAACAAAAGAAAGAAAATATTTCACAACAGTTTGTAACTTCTTTGAATTATGTGGAGTTCTCGTTTTAAGAGGATACTTAAATGAAGATTTATTTTTTGATCTTGGATTTGGACTTGATATTATGTGGAAAAAAGTAAAACCAATGATGGATGGATTTAGAAAAGAGACAAATGTCAGAATGTATGAAAATTTTGAACTTCTTTATAAAAAACATGAAGAGTGGTTAAAAAGGAATCCCCCAAAAATCAAATAAAAACTTACAATTTAAAATTAATGCTATAATTCTTTTTTGAGTAAATTAATCAAACTGAATGAGAATAAAAAGTATGAAATAGAAAATTATATTAAAGAAATTTTATTAAAAGATGAAAATATAATCTTTGCTTAAATTTATGGCTCTTTTGTTAACTAAGATCTTTTTAGGGATATAGATGTAGGAATATTTTTAAAAGATATTGAAGAGAAAAAAGTTTTTGATTATGAATTTAAAGTCTCTTATGAAATAAATGAAAAACTGAATTTAGATATAGAAATTGTTGATGTTAGGGTTTTAAATTTTGCTCCTTATAATTTTTAAATAATTTTTTTAGAAGAGGAAAACCTCTTTTTTCAAGAGATGAAGGTTTTTTTAACTGATTTAATAGAAGAAGTTTCCCTTTTTGCTATTTATATTAAGCATATTTCTAATTTTTCTTTAAAAGAACTACTTGATAAATGAGTTAACTTTTTAAGAACTCTTTTATAAGATAGTCTCTATATTCTTTATAATCTAAATAGTTTTCTATCGCATAAATCATAACATCATAATATTTTTCCTTATTCCTCGAAAAGAGAAGTTTCCCTTCTTTAAAAACATTATAGAGAAAATTATAATCTAAATCATTCAAAATAACTAAGTCAATTTCAAAGCCTTTAATTTTTTCTTCAAGATAAATTCCCAACTCAATTATGTAATCAAGTTTATTTTTTTTTTTTT